>Ga0123356_10002333_pt1 | contig 20378 bp, 17 predicted proteins | sample TergutEmb28metaG_2_FD_92546 | JGI IMG/M metagenome (GOLD analysis project Ga0123356, IMG submission 92546) | Embiratermes neotenicus P3 segment gut microbial communities from Petit-Saut dam, French Guiana - Emb289 P3 | ecosystem: Host-associated > Arthropoda: Insects > Digestive system > Gut ... | reverse complement strand
CGCTACCTATATGCCGCGCACCGCTTTTGGCTTGCGGCCGGACGGCAGTTTTATCCTGTACAGCGTGGACGGGCGGCAACAGGGCTATAGCGCCGGCGCCTCGCTGACCGAAGTGGCGCAGCGCTTGCTGGAATTGGGCTGTATAGACGCGGTAAACCTCGATGGCGGCGGCTCTACTACCTTGTCGGCGGTATACCCCGGATTGGAAGGCCTGAAGACTATCAATAAGCCTTCCGACGGCGTCCTGCGTAATTGCGCCAATTATATATTGCTGATCAACCGCGGCTATCAGGGCGGCGCCGCGCGTCAATTGCATCTTTATCCCTTCGACGCCCTGGTGCTGGCCGGGGCTTCGGTGGAGTTTTCGCTGGCCGCCACCAATGAGGATTATTTGCCGGCGGCTTTGCCTGATACGGCGGTTGGGTATAATCTGAGCAACAAAGCCCTCGGCCAGGTGGATGAAAACGGGCGCTTCACAGCCGGATCAGGTGTAGCCAGCGGTTATGTCCACGCCGAATCCGGCGGTATCAATGGCAGCGCCCGCATCACCATAGTGGATCGCGTGGACAGCGTGGCCATGACCTATAAATCCAGCGGCCGGCCGGTGGGCAGCGAGATAACGCTGTATAGCGGCGGCAGCGCGGAGCTTTCCATGCAAGCCACTTATAATATGATGAATATCGTGGCGGATGCGGGTTCCTTTAAATGGAGCCTGGCGGGGGATATCGGCGTTATCGACAAAAACGGCGTGCTGACGCTGCATAAAGATGTCAGCGAAGGCAGCGGCGTGCTGACGGCTTCCCTGGGGGATAAGAGCGTGAGCATACCCGTGCGTATCAGCAACCGGGGCGAACTGAAAGAGGATTTCGAGACTTTTGTTGCTATAGAAGGACAGGGCTGGAGCTTGGCCCCCAATGCAGATAAAGCCTTGGTACGTTTCGGCGCGCAAAGCGGCCGCTTGGAATATGATTTTACGGTTGAAGATGATGAAAGCCTGAGCATACCCCTGTCTATTAGTTTGGCGGATAACCCCAGCCATGTGAATTTCTGGCTGTATGGCGACGCTTCCGGCAATCAATTGGCGATATCGGCGCTGCAAGAGGGGGAGGCCGTGGCTTTACCAGCCATAAACTTGGATTTTACGGGCTGGCAATATATATCCCTGCCGCTGCCGCCGGGCATTACGGCGTTGAACGGATTTATGCTGCTGTATAAGGGGGAGGATACGGGCACGCTCTATATCGACCATATCATGTCCGCCCATGGCCTGTACATAGATAATGAGCCGCCGCAAATCAGCCTGAGCGTGGAGGATGGCTTGCTTACAGGCATGGTAACCGACGCTGTGGATAAGGAATTGAAGGCAGCGTATATCCGCCTTAGCTATGATGGCGCAATACTTGATTTTTCCTATGATACCGCCGCGCAAAAGATTACCGCCGTGCTGCCGGAAAGCAATGGGCAGGCGCATCGCCTAACCGTGACGGCGCGCGACAGAAGCGGCAATATCGGCCGCGCCTCTTTGGATATAGAAGCCGCGGAAGAGCAGCAGCAGCCTTTTATTGACATGGGCGGGCATTGGGCGGAAACCTACACTACCTATCTGTATCAACAGGGCATAGTCAACGGCATACAAAGCGAGCGCGGCTTTACCTATGCCCCGGATATCAATATGAACCGCGCCCAATTCGCCGTGATCATGTGCAATTGGCTGAAGGTGGATACCGAACAATATGCGCATATAGAACTGCCTTTCGATGACGAAGGCAGCATAGGCGAATGGGCATATGCTTATATACAGGCCATGTATGCCATGGGCGTGACCAAGGGCAGCGCTTTAAACGATAAGCTATATTACAACCCAGCCAGCCCCATCAGCCGCGCCGAGGCCATGACGATGATAGGCCGCACACAGGAACGCGGCTATGCCGAAGCCGAACTTACCTTCACCGACAACGCGGCAGTACCACAATGGGCCGCGCCCTATGTACGCACGCTGGTGGCGCAGCAGGTAGTAGGTGGAATAGGAAATAATATGCTGGCGCCGAATGCCTATGTTACCAGGGCGCAGGTAGCGAAGATGCTGTATAGTCTAATTTAGGAGCTACGCCTTAAACAATACCGGGGAGATTACGCTTGCTGAACACAAAACGCCGTACTTCCATCACATCTCCTATTACTACATAAAATACCGAGAAATTCCTGATATCAATGCGGTAATATGGCTGTTTTCTATCCTTAACAGAATGATATGGCTTAAAAGCAAGTGGATTGCCCAAGCGTTTCAGAATAGCCTGTTCAGTATCCTCCACAAGACGCTGAGCCGCAGTAGGGTTCTTGAGCTGAAAAATAATGTAGTCACGTACTGCCTCTAAATCTTGTTCAAATAAAGGAAGATAACGAAGTGTAAATTGCTTATTCATTATAATCCTTCTTTCAGCCGCGAAAAAACATCTTCATGAGCATAACGGATATTTGAAGCAGCGGCAGAGCGGTCGGCTTCATCTAGTTTGAGTTCTAAATCATTTGTTAGTTCAGCGTATTTTTCAAGGCTCATAACAACCATCGCGCCATAGCCATTCTTTGTTAAATAAACAGGGTATCCGCCGCTTACTACATTTTCGATTTCAGGAAATTTATTTCTAAGATCTGATACAGGTCTAATTTGAATCATTAGATTCACCTCCTATGCTTAATTTTATCTATATTTTATCTTAATTTTATCAAAATATTATCTTGGTGTCAATAATATATTTATGGGTCATTCTAAAAGGGAGGTTGTATGCGTATCATACATTTTGCCGGCGGCGGTGATATCGGCGGCGCTAAGACTCATATACTTTCGCTGGTGCGGGAGCTTATGGCCGGTAATGAGATGTGCTTGGTCAGTTTCCGTAAAGGGCCTTTTGTGGAAGAAGCGCGCTCCATGGGCATTGATGTGCGCGAAACCGACGACGGCTTGAATGTTTTCCGCGCCTTGCGTATGGCGCTGAAAGTGGTAGACGAATTCAAGCCGGATATCATTCATTGCCATGGCGCCAAGGCCAATATGATGGGCGTGCTGGTAAAATGGCGGCGGCGTATACCCATAGCCACCACCGTGCATTCCGACCCGCGCTTGGACTATTTGGGCTCGCCAATAAAACAACATACTTTCGGCCTCATCAATGCCATCTCTTTGCGCCGGGTGGACTATTATATGGCGGTAGCCGGCCGTATGCAGCGCAACCTTATCGAACGCGGCTTTGACCCGCAGCGTATCTTCACTATCTATAATGGGCTGGATTTCTCCAAGGCAAAGCCTGATCCGCGCCCGCGTAAAAGCGGCGGCGATATCGTGGTGGGCATAGCCGCGCGCCTGACGCCGATCAAGGATATCCCCACATTACTGAAAGCCTTTGCCCTCGCCTTTGAAAAAAACCCGCGCTTGCGCCTGAAAATTGCCGGTTCCGGCGAAGATGAAGCCAGCTTGCGGGCTTTAGCGCGTGAGCTGGGCATCGCCGCGCGCGTGGATTTTGTGGGCTGGGTCAAGGATATGCCCGGTTTTTTCGCCGAGGTAGATATCAATGTGCTGACATCTTTATCCGAAACCTTTCCTTATTCCTTGTTGGAAGGGGCATATGAACATTGCGCCGCCGTGGCCAGCCGCGTGGGCGGCATACCGGATCTGATTGAGCATGGGCGGCAGGGCTTACTCTTCGAGCCGCGCGACGCGCAGGCTTTGGCCGGGTATATCCACAAACTTTCCGTGGACGAAAAAATGCGGCGCGAATTGGCGGAGAACCTGTTTAACCGCGCGCGGGATGATTTTTCGCTGGCCCGCATGAAAGAGGTGCAGGAACAGACCTATAGCGCGATCATGCGCTTGCGGCAGCGGCGCGGGCGGCAGGGCGCGGTCATCTGCGGCGCTTATGGGCGCGGCAATGCCGGCGACGAGGCTATATTGAAGGCTATCGTGGCGCAGATGCGTGAAATAGACGGCGATATGCCGCTGACGGTGATGAGCCGCAATAAGCAGGAAACACGTTTGGCTAACCGCACAAATTCCATCTATATCTTCAATGTTTTCGGTTTCATCAAAAGCCTGCTCCGTTCGCGTATTTTCATCAATGGCGGCGGCAGCCTGATCCAGGATGTTACCTCCTCGCGCTCCCTGTATTTTTATCTGTTCACCTTACAGGCCGCCAAATGGTGCGGTTGCCGCATTATCATGTACGGTTGCGGCATCGGCCCTATACAGTCGGCGGCTAACCGCCGCATCGCCAGCCGGGTGCTGAACCGCACCGCCGAGATAATCACTTTGCGCGACAGTATTTCCCGCCAGGCGCTGCAGAATATGAAGGTGGAGAAGCCGCGTATACTGCTGGCGGCGGATCCCACCATCAGTATCAATAAAACGGCGCCATGGCGGGTGGAGGAAGCCTTTTTCAAAGAAAATGTGCCGGCGGATATAAAAAAAATCGGCTTCTGCTTGCGTAATTGGCCGGAATTTCACACGGCGGCCCCGGCTTTGGCTGCCGCCGCCACTTATGCCTATAAAAAATACGGGCTTACGCCGGTTTTTGTGCCCATCGAGCTGCCGGGAGATATCAACGCCGCGGAACGGCTGCTGCCGCATATGCAGGCGCCCTATTATATCTGCCGCCACCGCCACCGCGTGGAGGATTTAATAGGCATGCTCGGTTCCATGGAGATGGTAGTGGCTATGCGCCTGCATGCGCTGATTTTCGCCACCTTGGGCGGCGCGCCGGTATTAGGCGTTTCCTATGATGTGAAGGTGGATAGCTTTATCCGCGAAATAGGTTCCGGCGCCTGCCTCTTATTAAAAAACGCGCGCACCGGGGATATTTGCGCGCACATAGATGATGTCCTGGCTCAAGGCAAAGCCGGGGCCATAGCAGCCGCGCAGCGCCTGCGTGAAAGCGAGAGCGTAAACATAGAGGCGGCGCGGCAATTATTGGCTGATAATGAATTATAAACAAATAGAAGAGGTGTTGCAATAGTGAATAGCAATCGGCTGAAAAATATCCTCGCTGTTGGGGAAACCGTTGCGGTGGAGTTCAAGCGTTGCGGCGGAGGTATCAGCGCGGACACCTATGAGACTGTATGCTCATTTTTAAACCGCTATGGCGGGGACATATTCCTCGGCATTGATGATACCGGTACTGTTATCGGCATTCCCAAAAATGCCGCGGTAGACGTGGTCAAGAATTTTATTAAAATGGTGAGTAATCCTGATGTGATTTCTCCGACAGTATACCTTGCGCCTGAAATTGTGGAGTACGAGGATAAACAAATCATTTATATCCATATCCCGCCATCCTCGGAAGTTCATAGCTATAAGAAAGTTATATATGACCGCGTCGATGATGCGGATGTAAAAGTAACATCGACCAGCCAGATTGCCGCGCTTTACATTCGCAAACACAATATATTTACCGAGAAGAAAATATATCCCTATGTGCGGGAGGACGATTTGCAGCTTGATATGCTGCCACGTATACGCCAAATGGCGAAAAACCTTTATCCTAAGCATGAATGGTGGAATATGAGCGACATTCAGCTGATGAGAAGCGCGGGGTTATATGGCGAAGACAAAGAAACCGGTAATAAAGGCTTTAACCTCGCGGCGGTGATGCTTTTAGGTCGCGATGACGTCATCCGCTCGATTAGTTCGGCATATCGAACTGATGCGATTATGCGCAAAATCAATCTTGACCGTTATGATGACCGCTTAATTGTGCAATCAAACCTGATCAACAGTTATGACCAGTTAATGATGTTTGCGGAAAAACATTTATGGGACAAGTTTTATCTAGAGGGAGATGTAAGGTTTAGTTTGAGAAATGCCATCAGCCGGGAAATTATTTCAAATACACTGATTCACCGTGAGTTTACCAGTTCATATTTAGCCAAATTTGTTATTGAAAAAAATAGCATGTTCACCGAGAATGCGAACCGGGCCGTCAGCGGCGGCGTTATTACGCCGGATAATTTTGTACCAAATCCAAAGAACCCGATAATTGCCTCCTTCTTTCGCAATATTGGTTTGGCGGATGAACTTGGCTCTGGTGTGAGGAAACTATACCGCTACGTTATAAAATATTCCGGTAAAGACCCGGAATTGATTGACGGTGATGTATTTCGTATTATCGTGCCCCTGGATGATAATTATTCATATGATGTCGAGGTGGATAAAGCGCAGAATAAAGCGCAGAATAAAGCACAGAATAAAGCACAAAATAAAGCGCAATGGTTCTATAGCTGGCGGAGCTTTAATTGAAAAAGCTGTCTTGGAATTTCTAAGTGAACAGCCTGAAGCTACTCAAATAGAAATTGCCGTATCCAAGTGTTGAATTCACTCAAAACTCATAACTCACAACTTAAAACTTGGGCTGCGAAGCAGACCGTTAGTTACGTCAGTATTCTGCAAGCATGCTTTTAACAAGGGCATTTGCTTCGTCTAAATATAATAAATAATCTTCGCGCAGCGCTTCTTTCATCTCTTGCAGTAGGGCTGCCATGCCGCCTGTATCCGCGTTGTATACATTATGGCGGCGGCGGAAAGCCTCACCCTGCCGTTCGGCCAGGGCGCGCGCGTTTACCTCCTCCAAGGCGAAGATATCCGGCGCTTTGCGGAACATCGCGCCGATCAGTTCTTTATCCCGCCCGCTATAGCGGTGCAATACCTCCGCCGCTTCCTTCAGCGCCGCTTCATCCTGCACCGCCGCGAGTATTGCCGCGGCAATATCGGGATACTGCTCGATAGTTAAAAGCTCCCCGGTCATCTCCACAAAATTATGTGATTTCCACCACCATAGGCGTTGTGACAGGCGCGTTACCGCGGCGATTTTTTCGATCCACGGCCGGCCCTGCTCAAAACACCAGCCCCTTTCACAGCCCGGCCAATATTCGTCGGCATAATAATCCACACCATAAGGCTTAATGCCATGCGAGATGATGCCGCGGGCTAAAGGCAGCGCCTGAGCCGCTTCTCTTGCGCACCACTCATAAAAAGCCGCGCCCATTTGATGCGCCTCATTACGCTCCAGGCCGGCCCCGGAAGCTAAATCGGGAAAAAGCCCTCCCAAAACCATCAGGGAAGGCGTCTGCCCGTAAGCAATAATATTAGCATAATGATGCACGATAGGAAACATTGTAAATACCTCTTGCCATGATAGCCAATTTTATTATATAATACATCGGCGCCATTTTCCAGAGAAAATTCATAAATCATAATTCATAATGCATAATGCATAATTCATAATTAAAAATCAATAATGAATCGAGGTGTGCTATGCTGCATAGTAAGAAAAATAATAGTGCCAGTCAAAAAACGCCGCTTAAGAAGCATGTGCGGAATATATTTTTTATGATTGTTGGCTCGGTGATATTATGTGGCGGTTTTAGTATTTTTATTACGCCCAATCATCTGCTGGCTGGCGGCGTGTGGGGTATTGCTGCTATCATTACTTATTATTGGGATGTTATACCATTAGGCGTATATGTGGCTATCCTTAATATCCCGCTGCTTCTGTGGGGCTGGAATAAGCTGCGTTTACGTTTTGCCTTGTATACCGTGTTTGTAATACTGTTGCAAAGCGCCTTATTGGTGGTAATTCCGCGATTACCCTTTCTGCCTACTTATACCAATGATCCTCTGCTGGCCGTTTTATTCGGCGGCTTGCTTATCGGCGTCGGCTCCGGCCTGGTGGTAAGATATCACGGTTCCGGCGGCGGTACGGAGATCGTCGGCGTTATCATGAAAAGCAAATTCGATGTCAGCGTGGGTACGGTGTCATTGTTTTCCAATGCCCTCATTGTCGCCTGCGCGGCCTGTGTATTCGGCTTTGAAAAAGCTATGTATACCATGGTGAACCTGTTTGTGAGTTCGCAGGTATTTACCCAGGTTCTGGAAGGTTTGAACCGTAAGCGCAATATGATGATAGTAAGTGAAAAAGGGCAGGATATAGCGGATAAGCTGATACGCGAACTGGGCCGCGGCGTGACGCTGGTCAAAGGCGAAGGCGCTTATACGCACCGCAACAAGGATGTTTTGTTCTGTGTGGTCAGCCGTTTTGAGCTTGCTCACTTAAAGGAAATAATTTCCCAGGTAGATCCCCATGCCTTTGTGTGCATCAACGAAACCTATGAGGTTATGGGCAGTTTTTCCAGCAAAGCAAAAAAAAGCGCGCAGTTGCAAGCGCAGGCTATGGATGATATAATAAATGCAGAGGCTAAAGGGCAGGGATCAGGGAGCAGGGAGCAGGGGACAGTGGACAAAAATTAGAGAGGTGTTAAACGCATAGTTGGCATCTAAGTTCTAAGTTCTAAGCTCTTCCGATTTACTAGGGTCAGGAAGTTAAAATTTACATTATGGGGTTTTTTTGTGAGCAATTTATTGGAACATATCAATAACATAGAGGATATGCGTTGTTTAGGTGTAACGGAATTACAGCAATTGGCCGCGGAAATTCGTGATTATATGCTGGCTGTGGTGGCTAAAAACGGCGGGCATTTGGCGCCTAATTTGGGCGTGGTGGAATTGACCATTGCCTTGCACCGTGTTTTTTCTGTACCGGAAGATAAGATCATCTGGGATGTGGGGCATCAATGCTATACGCATAAGATACTTACCGGCCGCCGCGAAGCGTTTGCCACATTGCGTACCTTGGGCGGCATCGGTGGTTTCCCCAGTTTAAGCGAAAGCGCCGCCGATTGCTTCAATACCGGTCATAGCAGCACCTCCATTTCCGCGGCTATGGGCATGGCCACGGCGCGGGATCTGGCCGGGCAGGAGCATCAGATAGTGGCGGTAATAGGCGACGGCGCTTTGACCGGCGGCATGGTTTACGAAGCTTTAAACCATGCGGGGGAGCGGCAAACGCGCATGCTGGTTGTATTGAATGATAATGAGATGAGCATCGCCAATAATGTCGGCGCTATCTCGCATTATTTAACGCGTTTGCGCAGCCATCCGCGCTATAACCGCGCTAAAAAACGCGCTTTCAGCATCATCGGCCGCGTACCCAAGTTGGGCGCGGGTCTGCAGCGTTTAATGGAACGCATGAAGCATGCCCTAAAGTATTTCTTTATGTCGCGGATGCTGTTTGAAGAATTAGGCTTCGTTTATTATGGCCCCATCGACGGCCATGATATAGAGCAGCTGACAGAAATGCTTATACGGGCCAAACAGATCGAGCGTCCGGTGCTGCTGCATGTGCTGACGCAAAAGGGCCGCGGCTATGCGCCGGCGGAACGGGATCCGCAGCTTTTTCACGGCACCGCGCCCTTCGACCCGGACACGGGCCTGCTATGTAATAGCGCGGACAAGCCCAGCTATACCAAAATATTCAGCGATACCTTGCTGCGCGAGGCCGCTAACCGGCCTTATCTGACGGCGGTAAGCGCCGCCATGGCCGATGGCGTGGGCTTGCTGCCATTCGCCGCGCTTTATCCGCAGCGCTTTTTTGACGTCGGCATAGCCGAGGCGCATGCCGTGACCTTTGCCGCCGGTTTGGCCAGCGGCGGCTATCAGCCGGTGGTAGCCATATATTCCAGCTTTTTGCAGCGCGCTTATGATCAGATATTACATGATGTATGCCTGCCTTGCCTGCCGGTAGTATTCGCCATAGACCGGGCCGGTTTAGTGGGCGAGGACGGCGCCACGCATCAGGGCATGTATGACCTTTCATATCTGCGTACCATGCCCAATTTGCGCCTTTTGGCGCCCGGCGACGGTATGGAACTGGCGCAGATGCTGTCATGGGCTTTGGATCAACCGTATCCGGTAGCCATACGCTATCCGCGCGGCTGCCCGGAATATGTATTGCCGCGTCATAATGCCATACAGGACGGCCAAGCTTCGCTGCTGCGCAAAGGCGGCGATGTGCTGCTGATGGCCTGCGGCGCCATGGCCGGCGTGGCCTTGGCGGCCTCCGTGCTGCTGGCAGGGCAGGGGATAGAAGCCTCCGTATGCAATGCGCGTTTTATCGCGCCGCTGGATGCGGCGCTGCTGCGGCAACAAGCCGCCATCAGCAAGCGTGTATTGACCCTGGAGGAAAACGTGGCGGCGGGCGGTTTCGGCTCCGCCTGCCTGGAAGCCCTGCGCGATATGCCGGTGCATGTGGAAATGGCGGCCTTACCCTGCCAACCCATACCGCATGGCGCCACCTCCAGCCTAAAAACAGCCTACGGCCTAACCCCGGAACAAATAGCCGCGCAAACAATAAACCTAATGCATAATTCATAATGCATAATGCATAATTAAATTCATAATTCATAATGCATAATGCATAATTAAAACCAAAAAAACATGAAACCATAAGATTTTGTAGGATCGCAATGATCTAAATTATGAATTATGAATTATGCATTTAAAAAAACGGGGTGTTTGTTGTGAAGGTGCGGTTGGATTTGTTGTTGTGTGAGCGCGGTTTATTTCCTTCGCGGGAGCAGGCCCGCGCCGCTATTATGGCCGGCGAGGTATTGGTGGATGAGCAGAAGGCGGATAAAGCCGGCAGTCAGTATTTGCGCGACGCGCCTATACGTCTTATCGGCGACCGCTTGCCTTATGTGTCGCGCGGCGGTTTGAAGCTGGCCCGCGCTATCGAGGCCTTCGGCTTGTATCTGCGCGGTAAAACCATTATTGATCTCGGCGCTTCCACCGGCGGTTTTACCGATTGCGCCCTGCAGCACGGGGCTGCCAAGGTCTATGCGGTGGATGTGGGCTATGGGCAGCTGGCTTGGAAACTGCGTCAGGACGAACGCGTGGTGGTGCTGGAAAAATGCAATGCCCGTTATGTGGATGAAAATATTATTCCCGGGGCGGCGGATATGATCACCGCCGACCTTTCCTTTATTTCGCTGACCCTGGCTTTGCCATCAGCGCTCGCCAAGCTTTTAAATGATAACGGGGAAGTGGTGGCTTTGATCAAGCCGCAATTCGAGGCCAGGCGTGATCAAGTGGGCAAAAAAGGCGTGGTGCGCAATAAGCAGGTGCATGAACAGGTTATCGAACGTATCCTCGCGGCCTGCGCGGCTTGGGAATTGGGCGTTGGCGGTATTATCCATTCTCCGCTTACCGGGCCGCAAGGTAATATAGAATATTTGCTTTATGGACAAAAGGGCGCGCCAAGCCTGCCTATTACCGCTGCCGCTGTGGTTCAGGCTGCTTGGATCGAGCACAAAAAATAATAAATGTAACAGTTTTCTGGAAAATATACGAAAACTGTCAGAAAAAACTTGAAATATGCAGAACGGCAAAGTATAATAATCATTGTGTAATTGTTTGTTCAAGCGCTTGATAAATGTGTATCTTGTGAAAAAAGGGCGGATGCGGATGCGCAGAGCGGTTATCGTTGTTGATTATCGTAAACGGGCTTGTTTAGAATTGGCGGATATTTTAGCTGCCTGTTTGCATAAACATGACGTAGAGTTATTGTTGCCTGCCGGCGGCGTAGCGTTTACCGTCAACGATATCGGCAAAACAGATTTTTCCGGCATTGATATGGCTTTCGTGCTGGGCGGCGATGGCACGCTACTGGCTAGCGGCCGTACTATGTCCGCTTTTGGCGTACCTTTATTGGGTGTGAACATGGGCCGGGTGGGTTTTTTAGCCGAACTGGAGCCTGATGAGCTTTTACCGGCTATAACAGCGCTGAAAGAAGGCCGCTATACGGTGGAGGAGCGCATCATGCTGCAATGTGGCGTATGGCGTAATAAGCAGTTGGTGGATTCCTGCATCGCCTTCAATGATGTGATCATCAACAACGGCGCATATGCCCGTATTGTCGATCTGGAATTATGCATCGATAGCGAAGATATACATGCCTATAAAGCCGACGGCATTATCATCTCCACGCCTACCGGCTCCACCGGCTATTCCTTTTCCGCCGGCGGCCCGGTGGTCATGCCCTCCATGGACGTGATAGTGATAGTGCCCATTTGCCCGCATACATTTTTTTCGCGCCCCTTCGTAGCTTCACCGCAGAGCGTGGTGGAAGTGACCTGCCGTAACTTCAACGACACTACCACGCTGTTCGCCGACGGTCAATTCCGCGTCAATATACAGATCGACGATCTGCTGCGCGTAACCGTGAGCGACCGCAAGGTAAAGATGGCCCGTTTGGGCGTGATCTCCTCCTTCAAGCACCTGAAGCGCAAGATCTATCAAACATGAACAGCCTGATACCGCGTGCCACGGAAATGTCGCATCTGTTATTGGCGCTGGCTGCCGGCCCCGGCGATACTGTGATCGACGCCACCGCCGGCTGGGGCCGCGATACTTGTTTTTTAGCGGCTTTGGTGGGGGAAACCGGCCAGGTATGGTCTTTTGATATTCAGGAACAGGCTTGCTTGGCCACCGAAGAAGCGCTCACAGCGCAGGGGCTGTCCGCGCAAACACGGGTCATTTGCGATGATCACGCCCATATTGCCGCCTATGATATCCCGCCGGCCCAAGCCGCGGTATTCAATCTGGGCTGGCTGCCCGGCGGCGATCACCGTGTGGTGAGCGGCGGCGCGGCGCTGATACAGGCCATGGAAGCGGTGCTGGATAAGATGAAATCAGGCGCTGTCATCGTGGTGGTGGCCTATCCGGGGCATGAGGCCGGGGCAGAGGAAAGCGCGGCTTTAATGAAGTGGCTGGCCAAGCTGCCGGCGGCGCGGGCGCAAACTATGCAAATAACCTTTCCCAGCAGAGAGCTGGCGCCTCAGGTAATAGTAATTGAAAAGCATCGATAATCCGGCGCTTTATTATGTAAAAAACAGGGAGGAAGGGTTGTGCCATGGTAAAGAATCGCAGACAAAAGTTGATCCGCGAAATCATCGAACAAAAAAATATCGAAACACAGTGCCAGTTGACGGAAGAATTACAGCAACACGGCTTTAATGTCACCCAAGCCACCATTTCCCGCGATATCAAGGAAATGGGCTTGATCAAAGTAGCTTCGGGGGATAATTCCTTCCGCTATAATTTTCCGCCCGGCATCATGCCCGGGAATAGCTTTGACCGGGCCAAACGCATGCTGCGCGATAATTTATTGAAACTGGAAATCAGCCATTATATTATTATAATTAAAACTTTACCGGGCGCGGCGCAAGGGGTGGCTTTTTGCCTGGACGGCTTGAATTGGAAGGAAATTGCCGGTAGCGTGGCCGGTGACGATACTGTATTATTAGTATTGCGCGAGGGCATTGATCCGCAAAAAGTGGCGGAAAATCTGCATGATTTAACACAATAGCAATCATCTGCTAGTTTCCAAGTATTGCGAATTTATTGAGGCCATCTATGCTTTACGAGCTGTATGTGGAAAATTTTGCTATCATCAGACAGTTACGCATCAGCCTTATGACGGGTCTAAACGCTTTAAGCGGTGAAACCGGTGCCGGTAAATCACTGGTGGTGGATGCGGTAGCATTGCTGATCGGCGGGCGTGGCAGCGATAACTTCATTCGCGGCGGTTATGACCGTTGCGTTATTGAGGGCGTTTTTACGCGCCCTTTTTCCGCGGAACTTATGCAGATGCTGCAGGATATGGGGTCAACGCCGCTGGATGAGGATGATATGCTGGTTTTAACGCGCGAATTGGTGCGCGGCGGACGCAGCGTATGCCGCATCAACGGACGTACCGTCAATCTGGGGCAGCTGCGCGGTTTGGGCCGCTTATTGCTGAACATCCATGGGCAGATGGAGCATATGCTGCTACTGGAGGAAGAAAAGCAATTGCAATTGCTGGACAGCTATGGCGGCGCGGCGCTATTGACACAAAAGGAGCAGGTGGCGGCCATGTTTACCGCCTTACGGGAAAAGCAGCGCTTCCTGCGCGAGTATGAACAGAACAAGGTCTGGCGCGAAGATCGCATGGCTCTGCTTGGCGAACAAACTGCGGAATTAATTGCAGCCGCCTTGATCAGCGGCGAGGAAGATATATTGCGCCAAGAGGCGCAACGCCTGAATCATGGCGAAAAACTGATCGGACTGGCCGAAGAGGCGCAAGTTTATTTGCGGGAAAGCGGCGGCGCGGTGGAGGCCCTGAACGCGGCGGCGGCGCTGTTGCGGCAAGCGGCGCAAGTGGATGAGCAAGCCCAAGCCTTAGCCGGCCGTCTGCAATCGCTCTATTATGAAGCGGAGGATGCCGCGCGTGACGCGGCGCATTATCTCGGCTCTATCGGCACAGACAGGTATCGCCTGAATGAGATAGAGAACCGCTTAGCCTTATTGAGCCGCTTGAAGAAAAAATATCATGGCAGCGTGGAAGATTTATTGGCTTATTTGGAAGAAGCGCAGGCGGAGCTGGCCACTTTGGATGAAGCGGATTTTTCCGGCGGCAAAGCCCGGCGCGCCCTGGAGGAAGCCGAGACAGCTTATGAGCAGGCGGCGGCGGAATTGAGCGCGCAACGCGCGGCGGCGGCGGCGCGACTGAGCATGGCCATAACAGATGAATTACATTTGTTGTGTATGGCCGAAGCTTCATTCCGCGTTGATTTGCCGCCGCATGAGCCGGCGGTTTGGGGCCGGGAAAAAGCTCTGTTCATGATACAGACCAATGCGGGGGAAGAGTTCCGCCCGGTAGCCAAAATTGCCTCCGGCGGCGAACTGTCGCGCATCGTTTTGGCGATGAAGGTGATATTGGCCCAATTGGATTCCGTACCCACGCTGGTATTCGACGAGGTGGATAGCGGCTTGGGCGGCCGGGCTTTGAATGCGGTGGCGCAGCGCTTAGCCTATGTGGGGCAAAGCACCCAAGCCATTGTAGTGACGCATGCGCCGGTGATGGCTGCCGCGGCGGCGCGGCAATTGCATGTGGGTAAACATACCGTGGAGGGCCGCACAGAAATCAGCGTGGAGGAGCTTACGGGGGAAGCGCGGATCAATGAATTGGCGCGCATGATCGCCGGTGAGCATATCAGCGATACCACGCGCCATCAGGCGGCGGAGCTGCTGCAAAACGCCGGAAGAGCGGGATAGACAGTTATTTTTTTCGTAGGGAAGAAATTTTTTACGGCAGGTATTTTGCCTGCCAAAGCAGAAATAGTAAATGACATAAAAACATAACCTAATATAATTTAATAAATGGTATTAGGAGGTTTTTTATGAGAGTTACTTTTTGGGGCGCGGCGCGCACGGTTACCGGCTCTTGTTATATGCTGGAACATGGCGGGAAGCGTTTTTTGGTGGATTGCGGCATGTTTCAGGGCAATAAAGCGCTGAAAGAGCGCAATTACGGGGAATTTTCTTTCAGCCCCGCCGAAATAGACTTTGTGTTGCTGACGCATGCCCATATCGACCACAGCGGCCTTTTACCGAAACTGCGTAATCATGGCTTTAAAGGCAAAGTATACGCCACGCCCGGCACGGTGGATCTGGCGGCGATTATGTTGCCGGATAGCGGGCATATCCAGGAGATGGAAATTGAGCGTAAAAACCGTAAACTGGCCCGGGCGGGGCAGCCATTACTCAGCCCTATCTATACCGCCGCCGACGCCGTGATCGCGCAAAAGATGTTTGTGCCGCGCGATTATGGCCAGCTATTTAAGCCGGCGCGGGGCATCAGCGTGACCTTTCATGATGCCGGGCATATACTGGGCTCGGCATTTGCCGATATCCGCTACACGGACAATGGGCGCACGCAAAAGTTGCTGTTCACGGGTGATTTGGGGCGTTCCGGTCACGCCATTGTCAATGACCCCAGCGTTATTGATGAAGCCGATTATGTGGTTATGGAATCCACCTATGGCAACCGTCTGCATAAGGGCAATGCGGAAACCAATGCGCCTGTTTTAGCGGAAATAGTCAACGATACGCTGGCCAGAGGCGGCAATGTGGTGATACCGGCCTTTGCGGTGGACCGTACGCAAGATATATTGACGATGTTCCATTTTATGCAGGAAGATGGACAAATAGGCCAAAATTCCATATATGTGGACAGCCCGCTGTCGGTAAAAGCCACAGAGATATTTGTCAAGTATCCGCAGTATTTCGATGAAATAACCACCGCTTGCTATCAGAAATACGGGCGCCTGCCATTTATCCTGCCCAACCTGAATTATGTAAATACCGTGGAGGAATCGATGCGCCTGAATGATCATCCGGGCGGCGCTATCATCATCTCGGCCAGCGGTATGGCTGACGCCGGGCGCATCAAACATCATTTGAAGCATAATTTATGGCGTAAAGACAGCACGGTCATTTTTATCGGTTATCAGGCGGAAGGAACATTGGGCCGCCGTTTAGTCGACGGTGAAAGTAAGGTCACTATCCATGGCGAACATATCGAGGTTAAGGCGCGTATCGTCAATATGGACGGTTTTTCCGCCCATGCCGATTATGAGGAAATGCTTAAATGGCTGTCCCGTTTTCAGAAGCTGCCGCGTAAGATTTTTATCACCCATGGCGAGGAGCATTCGGCGCTGGAATTCGCGCGAATGATACGGGAGAAAATCGGCGTATACGCGGAAGCGCCGCAAATGGGCGATATGTTCGATTTGTTGTCTACCGAAGCTCCTTTAGTGGCGCAGGATATGGCTTTGGCGCGTTTGCTGGACGAAAACATTCTCGCCGAGATCAATACCGCGCTGCAAACAATGGCTCTGACGCGCGACTACGAAAAACTGTCTCGTGTCCGTGATTTCTTAAGGCAGGTCAGTTAAATCTCCGTTAACTCCACACTCCACACTTGCGGTCAAAAACCGCATTAGCCGTAATTATTACATAGGGGGAATAGCCGTTGCCCTTGGTCAGAAACGCTAACTATATCAATAGCCGCTTTATGCAGGAAATGTTCATGAATTGCATCAATGTGCCTGTGGAATTGCTGCGCGAACATACACAGATGGGCCTAAATGAACGGGAACTGGTAGTTTTGCTGCGTCTGTTATACCTGTATTATAGCAAAGGCCGTTTGAATATCAGCGATATTGCCGCTGAATTCACGGTAAATGAAGAGGAAGCGGCCTCTTTGATTGGGCCGCTGACAGCTAAGGATATACTTCTGCCCGACGAGGAGGGCCTGAGCGCCTATACGCTGGACGGTTTATTCGTACAGCTTTATGAACTGTGGGCCATTGAAAAGCGCCGGCTGCAAAAAAAGAACGCCGCCAAAAAAAAATCAGGCAAAGCGGAAGAGCCAAAACGCCATGTGGCTGCATTGGCGCAGTTATACCGTGTTTTCGAACGTGAATTAGGGCGCAATCTCTCGCCGATCGAAAATGATAAGATAAGCCAATGGCTGGAACAGGATAATCAATCCCCGGAATTGATCATGGAAGCTTTGCGCCGGGCCGTGCTGCATGGCAAGCCCAACTTCGCTTATATAGATAAGATACTTTTCAATTGGCGCAAACAAGGATTGCAGACGACTGCCGAAGTGGAAATGAAGGATATGCCGGCAGAAAAAAAACCGGGCCGTAAGCAAACCGCCGAGCGTGTAAAGGATACTTGGCTGGAATAAGTAGGGGACGGGAAAAATATGTCAGAGCTGCACAGGATACAAGTAGTACCGGCAACAGAGGAATTATTTTTATATCTGGCTGACGCCGCGCCAAGCGACCGGCAGGTTTATACCTGCCCGCAATGCCGAGATACCGGCTGGCTGGTCAGCGAAGAAGGGGCGCGCCCCTGCGCTTGCGGGCAACAGGCCCTGCGGCTGAGAAAGCGGCGGCTGGCCGGGCTGAAAGCGGCGATGGATGATATGTGCTTCGCCAATTTTGAGTTGAATTATTATGCGGCGGATCGCTATGTACAGCCGGGCTGCACCTACCGCCAGGCGGCGGATAAAGCTCTGCGCGCGGCCAGGGTATTTGTGGCGGCGTGCGGGCGCGGCGAGGCGGCGCGCGGACTGTATTTCGAGGGCGCTTTGGGTAGTGGCAAAACATTTCTGGCGGCCAGCATTGCCGGCGAACTGCTGAAGCGGGGGATAGCGGCGCGTTTTATCGTGGTGCCGGAATTTTTGCAGCAACTGCGCTTTAGTTATCAGGAGCGGGAAGGCAGCGATTATGACGAGGCGGCGATAATGAATCAAGCCCTTGACGCCCCGGTGCTGATATTGGACGATTTAGGGGCGCATAATTCCAGCCCCTGGACAATCAGCAAGATATACACACTGCTAAATTATCGTTTGAACAGCCGCTTGCCTTGCGTTATCACCACCAATTTGAAACCGGCCGCGCTGGCGGAGGAATTGGGGCAGCGCGCGGCTTCACGGATGCGGGAAATGTGCGACCGCTTTATTCTCTCCATCGGCGAGGATATACGCAGCCGTAAGGGCAGCGGATGGCAGAACGATGAACGATGAACGGTTAACGATGAACGATTGTGGTAAGAATGCGGCTATTATTTTTGATTTTGATGATACTTTGGTTTATTCGCATGAGCAGTTTTTGCTGACGGAACAGGCTTTTGCCGCGCGTTTGGCGGAACTGGGTTTGTACGATGAGGGTTTACTGCCGGCTGCGCGGGTGGCGGATATTGCTAATGTGCGCCGGGCCGGTTATCTGGCGGCGGATTGTTTTCCTTTAGCCTTGGCGCAAACCTATGAAAGTTATTGCGGCAAATATGGCCGCGCGGTGGATGAGCGGGAGATACAGCGGTTATTGGCATTAGGCCGGCAACCTTATCGGAACCGGCCCCGCGAGATGGAAGGAGCGCGCGAATTGCTGGAGCATCTGCGCTCTGCGCAAGGCGGCCGGCGTTTTCTGATATTATTCACCCAAGGGGAACAGGAAATACAGCAACAAAGGATAGATTCCAGCGGTTTCTCCAAAATGTTCGATATTATAAAGATAGTAAGGGAAAAAAACGACGCGGCGCTGCAAGCATTGCTGCAAGAACAAAGCCTGAACCCCTCTTTATCATGGTATGTAGGCAACAGCCCGCTCCACGATATAAACCCGGCCATCCGCGCCGGCCTAAACGCGGTACATCTAAACACCGGCGGTTGGAGCTATGAAAACGAAGCCCCCTGCGGCTTTTATTACGCTATCAGTAAGTTGGAAGAACTGAAAAAACTAATTAACGATTAACGATGAACGATGAACGATTATGGAAAAAATGCTCTGCATTTTAAAATTTAATAAAAAGAATTCCGCAGGAATTTTACCTTAATCGTTAATCGTTAATCGTTCATCATTAATCGTGTTTTGGGGGTTTTGCGGTGAAGGTTGCGGTTATACAGTTTGAGGTGGTGGCGGGTGATATTGAGCTTAACCGGCACAAGGCCGCGCAATTGATATATGACGCGGCGCTTGCTGGCGCGCAGCTGATACTGTTGCCGGAATATTGGCCTATGGGTTATGCGCCGTATACGCTGGATAAAACAGCGGAGACTATGCGCGAAGGCAGTGTTGCCATGCTGCGTAAATTGGCGCGGGAGTTGAAGGTGTTTATAGTCGGCGGCGCCTTAGCGGAAAAAAAGGACGGTAAGTATTTTATTACCTCGCCCGCTATCAACGAAGCGGGGGAAATAATAGCTAAATACCGCAAAGCTCATCTATGCCCGGACGAGGCCAATTACTTCAGCCATGGCGACGAATGGACGCTGGCCGCATACACGGGCTTACCCGTGGGCATGATGATATGCTATGACATCTACTTTCCGGAATTTGCGCGTAATTTATGCCTGCGCGGCGCGGCTTTGCTGACCATACCGGTATTGTGGGAGGAAAGCTCCATAGAACGCTTGCATATATTGGCCGCTGCCCGCGCGGTGGAGAATCATTGTTTTGTGATGGTGGCCAATGCATGTAAAAGCGGTATGGCCGGGCGCTCGCTGATCATCTCCCCCTCGGGCCGGGTACTGGCGCAAGCGGGCGCAAACGAGACAGTGCTGACGGCAGAATTAGATATGTCTGAGCTGTTTCATGCGCGTGAGCATGATAATACTTTGAATTTCCGCCGCAATATATTGGACGAGATAGATAACAGTCAACTGTAACCTGTTTTAGCTTGAAAGGAGGCAGCCATGAAAAAAATAGTATGTTTTTTATTGTTGATGATTTTAGTGCTTTGTCTGACTCTTTCCGCTTGCGGCAAGAAAAAACCACCGACAGATATATTGCCCGTGGAAGAAGACCCGGATTTGGATTCCCTGTTGGACGATTGGCCGCCGGAAACAAGCGACTTGGATGGCATGATACTGGTGGGGCAAGTGCTGAGTGATTCCGTAAATGTACGTCAGTCGCCTTCCACCACCAGCAACTCGGCGGGTAAGGTTTCCCGCGGCGATTTGCTGTTGGTACTGAAAAGCGGCACTACGCAGGGCGAAGGCGGCGGTACCTGGTATGAGGTACGCTTCAATGGCCAAAGCGCCTATATACACAATGATTATCTTTCCGTGCGGGAAATGACGGCGGACAGCGTCATTTCCGTCGGCACTGTG
>Ga0123356_10002332_pt1 | contig 20385 bp, 20 predicted proteins | sample TergutEmb28metaG_2_FD_92546 | JGI IMG/M metagenome (GOLD analysis project Ga0123356, IMG submission 92546) | Embiratermes neotenicus P3 segment gut microbial communities from Petit-Saut dam, French Guiana - Emb289 P3 | ecosystem: Host-associated > Arthropoda: Insects > Digestive system > Gut ... | reverse complement strand
GGTTCTGCTCGACATCGGCTACAAGACCGAGGGCGTCATTCCGTCCCGGGAACTGTCTATCAAGCACGATGTCGACCCGCACGACGTTGTCAAGGCTGGCGAGCACATCGAGGCGCTTGTCCTCCAGAAGGAGGACAAGGAAGGCCGGCTGATCCTGTCCAAGAAGCGCGCCCAGTACGAGCGCGCCTGGGGCACGATCGAGAAGGTCAAGGAGGAGGACGGCGTCGTCACCGGCACCGTCATCGAGGTCGTCAAGGGCGGCCTGATCCTCGACATCGGCCTACGCGGCTTCCTGCCCGCCTCGCTGGTGGAGATGCGGCGCGTCCGCGATCTCCAGCCGTACGTCGGCAAGGAGATCGAGGCGAAGATCATCGAGCTGGACCGCAACCGGAACAACGTGGTCCTGTCGCGCCGGGCCTGGCTGGAGCAGACCCAGTCCGAGGTCCGGCAGAACTTCCTCAACACCTTGCAGAAGGGCCAGATCCGCAAGGGTGTCGTCTCCTCGATCGTCAACTTCGGCGCATTCGTTGACCTCGGTGGCGTCGACGGCCTGGTGCACGTGTCCGAGCTGTCCTGGAAGCACATCGACCACCCGGGTGAGGTCGTCGAGGTAGGCCAGGAGGTCACCGTCGAGGTGCTCGATGTCGACATGGACCGCGAGCGCGTCTCGCTGTCCCTGAAGTCGACGCAGGAGGACCCCTGGCAGCAGTTCGCCCGGACGCACCAGATCGGCCAGGTCGTGCCCGGCCGGGTCACCAAGCTCGTGCCGTTCGGAGCGTTCGTCCGGGTCGAGGAGGGCATCGAGGGCCTGGTGCACATCTCGGAACTGGCCGACCGTCACGTGGAGATCCCCGAGCAGGTCGTGCAGGTGGGCGACGAGATCTTCGTCAAGATCATCGACATCGACCTGGACCGCCGGCGCATCAGCCTGTCGCTCAAGCAGGCCAACGAGGGTCAGACCGGCGAGGTGTCCGGCGAGGACTTCGACCCGACGCTGTACGGGATGCCTGCCGCGTACGACGAGCAGGGCAACTACCTCTACCCCGAGGGCTTCGACCCGGAGACCCAGGAGTGGATGGAGGGCTTCGAGAGCCAGCGCGAGGAATGGGAGCGGCAGTACGCCGAGGCCCGCGCTCGCTACGAGGCGCATCAGCAGCAGGTGGCGGAGGCGCGCACCAAGGATGCGGAGGCGGGCGAGGAGTCTGGGCCGCGGGAGCACCGCAGCGCAACCTCCGACAGCGAGCGCGCCGGCACGCTGGCCTCCGACGAGGCACTCGCAGCGCTGCGGGACAAGCTGTCCGGCGGCCAGAGCTGACCATGCGGCGTCGCGCCCGCCAGCAGGTGGCGGGGGCGACGCCGTGCTGGCATAGCGGCGCTGCCCGGCTGGCGGCCTGACATGCTCCGGGTCGGGCTCACCGGCGGGATCGGGGCCGGCAAGAGCGAGGTGTCGAAACGGCTCGCTGCCCAGGGCGCGGTCGTCATCGACGCTGATCTCATCGCCCGGGAGGTCGTCGCGCCCGGCACCGACGGCCTGGCCGAGATCGTCGGGGCATTTGGCGATGGCATCCTCACCCCTGGTGGCGCGCTCGACCGGGTCCGGCTCGGTGACATCGTGTTCGCTGCCCCGGAGAAGCTGGCGAGGCTGAACGGCATCGTTCATCCGCGGGTCGGCGTGCGGATGCGCGAGCTCGAGGACAGCGCCGGGCCGGGCGCCGTGGTCGTCCACGATGTGCCGCTGATCGCGGAGAACGGCCTCGCCGGGGCATACGACGTCGTGGTCGTCGTCGACGTGCCGCCGCGGGTGCAGCTGGACAGGCTGATGCGGCTTCGTGGCATGAGCCGGGAGCAGGCTGAGGCACGGATAGCCGCACAGGCAAGCCGGGATGAGCGGCTGGCTATCGCGACGATCGTCGTGGACAACTCCGGCTCGCTGGCCGAGCTCGACCGCCAGGCCGGCGAGCTGTGGGCCGAGCTCCGCCGTCGCGGCCGGACCGAGCCGGCCGGAACAGCCTGAGCAGACTGGGGTCCTGACCATGCCGCTGGTGCGGCGGAATCTTCGCTCGCTGGACGGCGTTGTCAGACCGCCGACCTACAGTGGGAACCAGTTGCGAGCAGAGGAGACGTCATGCGCCCGGTGACCGATCTGCAGCGCAGGGTTGCCCCGTTCGAGGTCGTGACGGACATGGTGCCGGCCGGCGACCAGCCAGCGGCCATCGGCGAGATGGAGCGGCGGATCAAGGCCGGTGAGAAGGACACGGTGCTGCTCGGCGCGACCGGAACCGGCAAGACCGCGACAGTGGCGTGGCTGGCCGAGCGGCTGCAGCGGCCCACGCTCGTCATGCTGCCGAACAAGACCCTGGCCGCTCAGTTCGCCAACGAGCTGCGGGAGATGCTGCCGAAGAACGCCGTGGAGTATTTCGTTTCCTATTACGACTACTACCAGCCTGAGGCGTACGTCCCGCAGACCGACACCTACATCGAGAAGGACTCCTCGATCAACGACGAGGTCGACCGGCTCCGGCACTCGGCCACCAATTCGCTGCTGACGAGGCGCGACACCATCGTCGTGGCCTCGGTGTCGTGCATCTACGGTCTCGGTACCCCGCAGGAGTACGTCGACAAGATGCTGACGGTCAAGGTCGGCGGCGAGATGGATCGCGACCAGCTGCTGCGCCAGCTGGTGGGCATGAACTACGCCCGGAACGACCTGGCATTCACCCGCGGCACGTTCCGGGTGCGCGGTGACACTATCGAGGTGATCCCGCAGTACGAGGAGCTCGCCGTGCGGATCGAGATGTTCGGCGACGAGATCGAGCGGCTCATGACGCTGCACCCGCTGACCGGCGAGGTCATGAGCGAGGATAGCGAGCTCTATATCTTCCCGGCCTCGCACTACGTCGCCGGGCCGGAGCGGATGGAGCGGGCCATCGCGGGCATCGAGGCCGAGCTCGAGGAGCGGCTCGCGGAGCTGGAGCGGCTCGGCAAGCTGCTCGAGGCGCAGCGGCTGCGGATGCGCACCACCTATGACATCGAGATGATGCGCCAGGTCGGCAGCTGCGCCGGCATCGAGAACTACTCCCGCCACATCGACGGCCGCCCGGCCGGGAGCGCGCCGAACACGCTGCTCGACTACTTCCCCGAAGACTTCCTGCTGGTGGTCGATGAGTCGCACAACACGGTGCCGCAGATCGGTGCCATGTACGAGGGCGATGTCTCCCGGAAGCGGGTGCTTGTCGAGCACGGCTTCCGGCTTCCCAGCGCCATCGACAACCGGCCGCTGACCTGGGACGAGTTCGGCGACCGGATCGGCCAGACACTGTACTTGTCGGCGACCCCCGGGCCGTACGAGCTGCGGCGGACCGGCGGCGAGGTCGTGGAGCAGGTCATCAGGCCGACAGGCCTGGTGGACCCACAGGTGATCATCAAGCCGACCAAGGGCCAGATCGACGACTTGGTCGGCGAGATCCGGGACCGGGCCGAGAAGTCCGAGCGGGTCCTGGTGACCACGCTGACCAAGAAAATGGCGGAGGACCTGACCGATTACCTGCTCGAGCTCGGGATCCGGGCCCGGTACCTGCACAGCGAGGTCGACACGCTGCGCCGCGTCGAGCTGCTGCGCGAGCTGCGTCTCGGCGAGTACGACGTGCTGGTCGGCATCAACCTGCTGCGCGAGGGCCTCGACCTGCCCGAGGTCTCGCTGGTCGCGATCCTGGACGCCGATAAGGAGGGGTTCCTGCGGTCAGGAACGTCGCTGATCCAGACGATCGGCCGGGCGGCCAGGAACGTGTCCGGGCAGGTACACATGTACGCCGATCAGGTCACGCCCTCCATGCAGCGCGCCATCGACGAAACGAACCGGCGCCGCGACCGGCAGATCGCCTACAACCGCGAGCACGGCGTGGATCCGCAGCCGCTGCGCAAGCGCATCGCCGACATCCTCGATCAGCTGGCCAGGGAGGACGCCGACACCACCCAGCTGCTCGGCGGCTCGGGTCGGCAGCAGAGCCGGGGCAAGGCGCCGGTGCCTGGCGTTGCCTCCCGCGCGCGGGCGGCCATCGCGGAGGGCGCGGCCGGGAAGGGCGGCGGCTCGGCCAGGGCGGATCTGGCCGCGCTGATCTCCGAGCTCACCGAGCAGATGCACGCTGCGGCCACCGAGTTGCAGTTCGAGGTCGCCGCCCGGCTCCGCGACGAGATCCGCGACCTCAAGCACGAGCTGCGCGGCATGCAGGCGGCCGGCGTCTGACCGGACGTCCTCGCGTGGTCGCTTCGCGCTGATACAGCGGCGGGTACGGCAGCCTTGTGTGCGTGTACCTCCGCAGCCGGAACGGGCGCGCCGGTCCTGTCCGAGATTGCCTGCACTGCACAGCTGCGGAAGGATTGGGTCCGTGCACGATCTCACGAGCTTCATTGGCAGCTACTGGTGGCTCATCTTCATCATCGGCCCCATGGCGGGCGGCGCCGTGCAGCAGCATCACGCGCGGCGACTGAGGATCATCGAGGCTAAGGGGAAGCTGGCCGAGCAGCGCCACGCCGCCATGGCACCGCCGCCGGAACCGCAGCCCGTGTGCGGGTGCACCCATCACCTGAGCTTCCACAACCCGAGCACCGGCAACTGCGCCGCCGAGGACTGCCGCTGCCAGCAGTACGTCGGGCCTGAGCCGCTGGGCCACGTCTTCGCGCAGCCGCTCGTCGACCCTGAAGCGATCGAGACCCAGCAGCCGTAGCCGCCCCGTCAGCGTCCCGCTGGCGTCACGGGAATGTTCCGGCGGGCCGGCAGCGTAGGCTCAGATCATGGTGGTCAGCCTGCTGGCCGCGCTGCTCTCGGCGCTCTGCTACGGCGTCGCTGCGGTCATGCAGGCAATATCGGTTCGCGCAGCCAGCCGCCGCAGCGTGGCTCAGGTGGCCCAGGCCGGCGAGGGCGTCGACGCCGGGCTGCTGGTCCGGATGGCCAGGCAGGGGCTGTTTCTCGCAAGCATCGCCATCGACCTCGTCGGCTTCGTCGCCCAGCTCGTCGCGCTCCGCCGGCTTCCGCTCTTCGCCGTGCAGGCGATCATGGCGTCCAATCTCGCGGTGACCGCCGTGTGCGCGGCCTGGCTGATGAGAGCGCGGCTCGCCGGGCGCGAGTGGCTCGCCGTCGTCGGCGTGGTCGCCGGGGTGAGCCTGCTCGGCTTGTCGGCCGGATCGGAGGGCGCAGCGAAGACGGGCCGCGCGTTCGAGCTCGGGCTGATCCTCGCCGTAGCGGCCGTCGGGGTAGCCGGCTTCGCGGTCGCGCGGCTGCCCAACCCGGTGCGGACGCCGGCCCTCGGCGCGATCGCCGGCCTCGGGTACGCGGCCCTGGCCGTGGCAGCGCGGATCCTGCCGGGGTTCGGCCCGCTACAGCTGCTGAAAAGCCCGGCTGCCTACACCGTGGTGGCGGCGGGAATCCTGTCCTTCCTGCTGTACGCGACCGCCCTGGAAGGCGGCAGCGTCACGACGGCGACCGCCGCCGTCGTCCTCGCCGAGACCGCGCCCCCGGCGATCGTGGGCGTCCTGTTCCTGGGCGATACGACCAGGCCGCACCTGGCCGCGCTGGCGGTGCTGGGTTTTGCTCTCGCCGTAGTGTGCGCGCTGGCCCTGGCGAGATTCGGCGAAGCGAGCGAGCGCGAGAAGGCCGCGCCGAGGCGTCCTGAGCCAGCCGGCACGGCTCAGGGTCGGCGCGTCGCGTGACGAGGCAGCGGGGACCGACCACCCAGCTATTCCGGGTATTACGGTCGCTAGCTGTGCATACCGAGCAGGTCGGGCGTCGCGGCCACCGTGTCTGCCCCGCCCGCGCGGCTGGGTCTTGATATCCTGAGACCCCGTGGGCGAGCGGGATTGCCGCCGAATCTGACCACGGGAGCCGCATTGGCGATGTCAGCGTACGGGTCGCGGCCAGCTACGACCAGGCACCTTTTCGTCACCGGGGGCGTCGCGTCCAGCCTCGGCAAGGGACTCACGGCGTCGAGCATCGGCAGGCTGCTGAAGCTGCGCGGTCTGCGGGTCAGCATGCAGAAGCTCGACCCGTACCTGAACGTCGATCCCGGCACCATGAATCCGTTCCAGCACGGCGAGGTCTTCGTCACCGACGACGGTACCGAGACCGACCTGGATGTCGGGCACTACGAGCGCTTCCTCGACATCCGGCTGCCCGGATCGGCGAACGTCACCACCGGCCAGATCTACTCGAGCGTCATTGCCAAGGAGCGCCGCGGCGACTACCTCGGGGACACCGTCCAGGTCATCCCGCACATCACGAATGAGATCAAGGCCCGGATCCGGGCCATGGCGGGGCCGGAGACCGATGTCGTCATTACCGAGGTCGGCGGAACCGTCGGTGACATCGAGTCGCAGCCGTTCCTGGAGGCCATCCGGCAGATCAGGCATGAGATCGGCCGGGACCGCTGCTTCTTCCTGCACGTCTCGCTGCTGCCCTACATCGGGCCCTCCGGCGAGCTGAAGACCAAGCCAACGCAGCACTCGGTGGCGGCGCTGCGCAGCATCGGCATCCAGCCGGACGCGATCGTCTGCCGGTCGGACCGGGCTATCAGCGACGGGCTCAAGCGCAAGATCAGCATGATGTGCGACGTGGACGAGGAGGCCGTCGTCTCGGCGCCCGACGCGCAATCGATCTACGACATTCCCAAGGTGCTGCACGCGGAGGGTCTCGACGCCTACGTGGTCCGCCGACTCGGGCTGGCGTTCCGTGATGTCGACTGGAGCGACTGGGACGAGCTGCTGCGCCGGGTCCACCGGCCAGCGCGGACTGTCACCATCGCGCTGGTCGGCAAGTACGTCGACCTGCCCGATGCGTACCTGTCTCCGGCGGAGGCACTGCGGGCAGGCGGCTTCGCCCACGACGTCCGGGTCAACATCCGGTGGGTGGTCAGTGACGACTGCCAGACGCCGGAAGGAGCGGCACGGCATCTGGCCGATGTCGACGGCGTCCTCATTCCCGGCGGTTTCGGCGTGCGGGGCATCGAGGGCAAGATCGGCGCGGTACGCCATGCGCGGGAGAACGGCATCCCGGTTCTCGGGCTGTGCCTCGGCTTGCAGTGCATGGCGATTGAAGTCGCCCGGAACGTGGCTGGCCTGCCGGGTGCCAACAGCACCGAGTTCGACCCGCAGACGGCGTACCCGGTCATCGCCACGATGGCCGACCAGGAGGACGTGATCGCCGGACACCGGGACATGGGCGGCACTATGCGGCTGGGGCTGTACCCGGCGGTCCTCGCCGAGGGCAGCATGGTCAGGGAGCTCTACGGCGAGTCCGTGGTGGAAGAGCGGCACCGGCACCGGTACGAGGTCAACAATGCGTTCCGCGATCAGCTGGAGCGCGCCGGCCTTGCCTGCCCTGGCCTGTCGCCGGACGGCCGGCTGGTGGAGTTCGTCGAGCTCCCGCGCAGCGTGCACCCGTATTTCGTGGCCACCCAGGCGCACCCGGAGCTGCTGTCCCGGCCGACCAGCCCGCACCCGCTCTTCAAGGGCCTGGTGGCGGCGGCGCTGGAGCGCAGCCGGGCCGGGCGCCCGACCCAGGAGGCCGTCGCCGCGGGCGCTGCCCGCCCGGTTGCCAGTGCCTGACCGGACCGGAGTGCCGGGCCGGTCCGTGCGGGGGGCTTCGGGGGGTCGTCCCCCCGGCTTGCAGCCGCCCCGTATCAGGGACGAGGCCGGCAGCTGGCCGGTCACCGAGTCCTCGATTCTGGCGAGCGGCCGGATCGTGACCGTACGCGAGGACATGGTGCGGCTGCCCGATGGCGAGGTGGTCGGCCGCGAGCTGGTCGAGCATCCCGGCGCCGTCGGGGTGGTAGCGCTGGATGAGCTCGACCGGGTGCTGATGATCCGGCAGTACCGGCATCCGGTAGCAGCGACCCTGTGGGAGATCCCGGCCGGGCTGCGCGACGTCGACGGTGAGCCGCTGGTCGAAACCGCGCGCCGGGAGCTCGCCGAGGAGGCCGGGTACCAGGCGGCGGACTGGCGGGTACTGGCCGACTACCTGTCCTCGCCGGGAATCAGCACCGAGCGGTTGCGCGTGTTCCTGGCGAGGGGCCTGAGCGTGGTCCCGGCGGACGGACACGAGTATGTTCGGCAGCATGAGGAGGCCTACCTGACGGTGGCCTGGGTTCCCCTGGACGAGGTTGTCCGGGGGATTCTCTCGGGCGACTTGCACAACGGCGTGGCTATGGTGGGTGTCTTGTCCGCGTATGCGGCGCGCGCGGATGACTTCCGCACGCTGCGCCAGGTCGGTGAGCCTGAGGACCTCTGATCACGTGTGGCGGAAACACGGGCGAGGAAGGACACGGCTCCGATGCGGATAGGCGTCCCGACAGAAGTCAAGGATCAGGAATACAGGGTCGCGATGACCCCGTCTGGTGCGCACGAACTCGTGCGGGCCGGCCACGAGGTGTACGTCCAGCAGGATGCGGGCGTCGGATCGGCAATCACGGATGCCGACTACCTCGCCGCGGGAGCGAAGATCCTGCCGACGGCCGACGATGTCTGGCAGGCGGGCGACCTGATCCTCAAGGTCAAGGAGCCGGTGGCCGAGGAGTACCACCGGATGCGCTTCGACCAGGTGCTGTTCACCTACCTGCACCTGGCGGCCAGCCGCGAGTGCACGGACGCGCTGCTGAAGTCAGGCATCACCGCGATCGCTTACGAGACCGTCCAGCTGCCGGACGGATCGCTGCCGCTGCTCGCGCCCATGTCGGAGGTGGCCGGCCGGATGGCACCCCAGGTGGGGTCTCACCACCTGCAGCGCGACGGCGGCGGCCGGGGCGTGCTCATGGGCGGCGTCTCGGGCGTATACGCGGCGAAGGTGGTCGTGCTCGGCGCCGGGGTTTCCGGCATGAACGCCGCCGCCATCGCCCTGGGCATGCAGGCCGAGGTGCTGCTGGTTGACAAGAACGTTGGCAAGCTGCGCCAGGCCGATGCCATCTATCAGGGTCACTGCCAGACCGTCGCGTCCAACGCCTACGAGATCGAGCGAGCGTGCGTCGACGCAGACCTGGTCATCGGTGCGGTGCTCGTGCCCGGCGCGAAGGCGCCCATGCTCATCAGCGATGACCTGGTCTCCCGGATGAAGCCGGGCTCGGTGCTGGTCGACATCTCTATCGATCAGGGCGGCTGCTTCGAGAGCAGCCGCCCGACGACGCACGCCAGCCCGACGTACCTGGTCCACGAGTCGCTCTTTTACTGCGTAGCGAACATGCCTGGCGCCGTTCCGCACACCTCGACCTACGCGCTGACCAACGTGACGCTGCCGTACGCGCTCGAGATCGCGAACCTGGGCTGGCGGGCAGCACTGTCCGGCGATGCCTCGCTGGCGCCGGGCCTGAACACGCACGCGGGCAAGCTGACCATTGCACCGGTTGCTGAGGCCCATGGCCTGCCCGCCGTTACCGTAGCGGAGGTGCTCAGCTGACAACGGTGGCCCGCGCGATCGGCCGCTATCTCGACCATCTGGCCGTCGAGCGCGGCCTCGCCGAGCACACGCTCCAGGCCTACCGGCGCGATCTGCGGCGCTACTCGGCCACCCTGGCGAGTGCCGGGCGGACCGAGATAGCGGCTGTGACGACGGCGGACGTCGCCGACTACCTGGCCGGGCTGCGCGAAGGCGACGCCGAGCACCCGCCCCTTCAGGCCAGCTCGGCAGGCCGCGCCGTGGTTGCCGTGCGCGGGCTGCACGCCTTTGCCCGCGCGGAGGGCCTGACGGCGGACGATCCTGCCGCCACGATCAGGCCGCCGGCCCCACCGCGCCGACTGCCGAAGGCCATCTCCATCCCCGACGTCGAGCGGCTGCTCGACGCGGCTGGCACGGGTCCCGCCGCGCTGCGCGACCGGGCACTGCTCGAGCTGCTGTACGCAACGGGCGCGCGCATCTCCGAGGCGGTCGGCCTCGATGTGGACGACCTAGAACTGGCCGCGGAGCATCGCGCCGGGCAGGCCGGGGTCCAGCCAACCATCCGGCTGCGTGGCAAGGGGGGCAAGGAACGACTGGTTCCGGTCGGCAGCTTCGCCCGCGAGGCGATCGACGCGTACCTGGTGCGGGCGCGCCCGGCACTGGCGGCTGCCTCCGGCCGGGGCCAGCCGAGCCCGGCCCTGTTCCTGAATGCCCGGGGCGGCCGGCTGACCCGGCAGGGAGCGTGGATGGCGCTGCGCGCCGCGGCGGGCCGGGCCGGACTGGACGAGGTGTCGCCGCACGTGCTGCGGCACTCGTTCGCCACGCATCTCCTCGACGGCGGTGCGGACGTCCGGGTCGTGCAGGAGCTGCTCGGGCATGCGTCGGTGACGACGACTCAGGTGTACACCCTGGTCACCGTCGACAAGCTGCGCGAGGTGTACGCGTCGGCACACCCGCGCGCGGTTGGCTAGGCCCTGCCGGGGCCGATGCGGCCGCGACCCGGCGGGCGGCAGCAGGCGGATCGGCCCCGTTCCCCGCTGCGGGCATAAGGCGGCGTCTAACGGTCAGTCTTCGCATCGGGTTCATTTGGTCGCTCCTCGGAGCGTCGGCTTGCCGGTGCCCAGTGCCGGGGCCTAGAGTCGCGTCCCAGTAGGCGCATTCTGCCGGAGTGCCGGAGGCAGATCAGGTGATGGAGTGCGCTAGCCGCCGGGAGGTGCGGTAGCTGTGGCAGCATCCCAAATCCTCGATGTGAGGCCCGGGCAACGGGGACTCACGGGGCGGCCGCTGCCGGACTTTCCCGATCCCCAGCCGCTGCTCGTGCACGGGCCTGCCAGGATCGAGGCCGTCTGCAACCAGAAGGGCGGCGTCGGCAAGACCACCACGACCATCAACCTGGGTGCGGCGCTCGCCGAGCACGGGCGCCGGGTGCTGCTTGTTGACTTCGATCCGCAGGGCGCGCTGTCGGTGGGCCTCGGCATCCAGCCGCACGAGCTGGATGCGACCGTCTACAACCTGCTGATGGAGCGCAGCCTGACCGCGCACGACATCATCATCAAGACCCGCGTCGACGGCATGGACCTGCTGCCCAGCAACATCGACCTGTCGGGTGCCGAGGTTCAGCTCGTGCACGAGGTGGGCCGCGAGTTCATTCTCGGCCGGGCCCTGCAGCCGGTACTCGGTGACTACGACGTCATCCTGATCGACTGCCAGCCATCGCTCGGCCTGCTCACCGTCAACGCGCTTGCCTGCGCCGACGGCGTGATCGTGCCGCTCGAGTGCGAGTACTTTGCGCTGCGAGGCGTGGCGCTGCTCATGGAGACCATCGACAAGGTGTCGAGCCGGCTCAGCCCGAAGCTGGCCATCGACGGGGTCCTTGCCACCATGTACGACTCCCGTACCCTGCATACCAGGGAAGTCCTCGCCGGAGTCGTCGAGGGGTTTGGCGACCGCGTCTACCACACCGTCATCAGCCGGACGGTGCGCTTCCCGGACGCGACGGTGGCCGGAGAGCCGATCACCAGGTTCGATCCTGCGTGCGCCGGCGCTCACGCCTACCGACAGCTGGCCAAGGAGGTACTGGAGAGGTGGCGCCAGCGCGTTCCGGTGGGTCCCGTCCGCGCCGGGTAAGCCTGCCGGGCGTCTCCGAGCTGCTGCGGCCGAAGGCGCACCGGCCCGTCACCGAGGCTGAGCGACAGGCGAGCGGCCGGGAAAGCCACCCGCAGAAGATCACCGTGTACCTCTCCGGGACCGAGCTGATGGAGCTGGAGCGGGCCAGGCTGGCGCTGCGGTCGTATGGGATCTCGGTCGACCGCGGCCGGATCGTGCGGGAGGCGCTAGCGGTGCTGCTGGCCGATCTGGACTCGGCGCGCGAGAGCAGCCTGGTGGCGCAGCGACTGCGCGAGAACAGGTGAGCGACACTGCCGTCAGCGGTGCGGCAGGTCCCGGACCAGAGGGCCCGGCTGAGCCCGGCGGTTTCCAGGTCCACCTTGATGTCTTCGAGGGGCCGTTCGACCTGCTGCTCGCGCTGATCGCCAAGCACAAGCTGGACATCACCGAGATCGCGCTGTCCCGGGTGACCGACGAGTTCATCGGCTATATCCGGGATCTGGCTGGCGGCTGGGATCTGGACCAGGCCAGCTACTTTCTCGTCGTCGCGGCGACGCTCGTGGACCTCAAGGCAGCCCGGCTGCTCCCTGCTGGCGAGGTCGACGACGAGGAGGACCTGGCGCTACTGGAGGCGAGGGACCTGCTGTTCGCGCGGCTGCTGCAATACCGCGCTTACAAGGAGGTGGCCGGACTGCTCGCCGGCCGGATCGCTGCCGAGGGCCGCCGGTATCCGCGGCAGGTGCCCATGGAGCCGCGGTTCGCCGAGGTGCTGCCGGAAGTGCTGATCGGCATCGGCGCGGCGGAGTTCGCCGCCGTCGCCGCGCGGGTGCTGGCGCCGCGCGAGCCGCCGAGGGTGTCGACTACGCATCTGCACGTCCCGCGGACCTCGGTCAGGGAACAGGCTGAGATACTGCTAGCACGGCTCCGGTCGCTGCACAGGGCCACCTTCCGGCAGCTGGTGGCGGACTGTGCCGGGACATATGAGGTGGTGGCCCGCTTCCTGGCCGTGCTTGAGCTGTACCGGGACGGGCAGATCAGCCTGGATCAGGCGGCCCCGCTGGGCGACCTCATCGTCACCTGGATCGACCACGGCGACGCACATCATCTTGATGTTGAGGAATACGATGGATAACGGGCAAGGCGCCCTGCTGCCAGATCCGGGCCTGCGGATGAGCCTGGAGGCGGTGCTTCTGGTCGCCGATGAGCCGGTTCCGGCCGGTGTGCTGGCGGACGTCACCCGGCAGCCCGCGGCCGACGTGACGGCGGCGCTGCACGAGCTGGCGGCCGCCTATACCGCCGAGCGGCGCGGGTTTGACCTGCGCGAAGTGGCGGGCGGCTGGCGCTTGTACACCAGGGATGAGTGCGCGGGTGTCGTCGAGCGGTTCGTCGGCGACAGTCAGGAAATCAGGCTCACCCAGGCGGCGCTGGAGACGCTCGCGGTCGTCGCCTACCGGCAGCCGGTGAGCCGCGCGCGGGTGTCGGCGGTCCGTGGCGTCAACTGTGACGGCGTTATGCGCACCCTGATGCTGCGCGGGCTTGTGGAGGAGGCAGGCACGGAGGGCGAGACGGGCGCAACGCTGTTCCGGACGACCGGCTACTTCCTGGAGCGGCTCGGCCTGGCGCAGCTGTCTGACCTGCCGGACCTGGCGCAGTTCCTGCCGGACGACCTCGACGAGGAGCTGGATCCAGCTCATGACCCGGCCACCTAGCGAGTCCGGGGCCCGGCCGGGATCAGGGCCAGGCCGGCCGGCCCGGCTGAGCCCGGCGGAGCTGGCCAGGGCCAGGGCGGCAGCGGCGCAGCTGCACGAGGAGTTCGCCGACGACTCCGACGAGTGGGAGGAGCTCTCCGGGCCAGGCGACCGCGATTCGCTCACGGACGTGCCGGGTGGCGTCCGCCTGCAGAAGGTACTGGCCGCAGCCGGTGTCGGCAGCAGGCGGCACTGCGAGGAACTGATCGGCGAGGGCCGGGTGGAGGTCGACGGCGAGATCGTGCGCAGGTTCGGCGCCCGGGTGGATCCGCAGCATCAGGTCATCCGGGTGGACGGGCGCCGGATCCCGGCCAGCGAGGACCTGGTGTACCTGGCGGTCAACAAGCCGACCGGGGTACTCACATCGATGTCCGACAGCCGCGGTCGCAAGACGATGGCCGACCTGCTGCCCGATGTCTCCGAGCGGCTGTTCCACGTCGGCAGGCTCGACTACGACACCGAGGGTCTCATGCTGCTGACCAACGACGGGGAGCTGGCGCACCGGCTCGCCCACCCGCGGTTCGGCGTGCCCAAGACCTACCTCGCTGAGGTGGCCGGGCCGGTGCCGCGCGGTCTGGGCCGGCAGCTCCTTACCGGCATCGAACTGGACGACGGCATCGCCGGCGCGGACAAATTCCGGGTGATCGAGCAGGTGGGCGCCCGTGCGCTGGTCGAGGTCACCCTGCACGAGGGCCGCAAGCACATCGTCCGCAGAATGCTCGCGGCGGCGGGGCATCCGGTGACCCGCCTGGTCCGGACCCAGGTCGGTCCCATAGCGCTCGGCTCGCTGCCACCCGGCAAGACCCGGAAGCTGTCGACGAAGGAAGTCGGCGAGTTGTATGCGGCCGTCGGCCTGTAACCTGCCGTCGCACCTGCTCGCGCCGACCGGCGCCGCAGGTTTACCTGGAGCGCCGGCCCACTGGGAGGAAACGTGGCAGTCCGTGCAGTCCGCGGCGCCGTGCAGATCAGCGGCAACGACCGGGACGAGATCCTGGCCGGTACCACCGAGCTGGTCATGGAAGTGATGGGCCGCAACGAGCTCAGCACCGACGACGTGATCAGTGTGCTGTTCACCGCGACACCGGACCTGACAGCGGAGTTTCCCGCCCTCGCCGCCCGCAAGGTCGGGTTCCAGGAGGTCCCGCTGCTGTGCGCGTCCGAGATCGACCGGCCGGGCGCGATGCCGCGGGTCGTGCGGCTGATGATGCACGTCGAGACGAGCAAGCCGAGGTCGGCGCTGCAGCACGTCTACCTCCGCGGGGCCGCGGCGCTGCGGCTGGATATCGCCCAGTGACCGAATCGGGTCCTGCAGCTGCCGGCCTTGTGCCGGCCGGCCCCGTTCCGGCCAGCACGGTGGTGATCGGAACCGGGCTGATCGGCACCTCGGTGGCACTGGCGCTGCGCGCCCGCGGCGTGGTGGTCTGGCTGGCGGACCATGACGACGACGCGCTGCGCCTCGCGGCCAGCCTCGGCGCGGGCCAGCCCCTGCCGCCCGGCGGCGTGCCCGGTGGTCCGGCGGAGCTGGCCGTGCTGGCCGTCCCGCCGGTCGCGGTCGCGGCCGAGCTGCTCGCAGCTCAGGAACGGCACCTGGCCCGCTGCTATACCGACGTTGCGAGCGTGAAGGAGCTGCCGCTGGCTGGCGCTCGCGAGCTTGGCTGCGATCTGGCTAGCTACGTGCCAGGCCATCCGCTGTCCGGCCGTGAGCGATCCGGGCCCGCGGCGGCGCGCGCGGACCTGTTCACCGGCCGCCCGTGGGTCGTGTGCCCGCAGCCGGGCAATGCGGAGGCTGACGTCCGGCTGGTCACGGGCCTCGCTGCCGCCTGCGGTGCGCTGCCGCTGTCGGTGCCAGCAGCTGAGCACGACCAGTGGGTGGCGCTGGTGTCGCACGCACCCCACGCTGTGGCGGCGGCGATGGCCGCCCGGCTCGAGGACGCGCCAGCAGCCGCCCTCGCACTGGCGGGCCAGGGCCTGCGCGATGTGACGAGGATCGCGGGCTCGGGTACCGCCATGTGGCTGCAGATCCTGGCGGCGAACGCGGGACCCGCGAGCGATGTCCTGCGCCTGGTCGCCGCCGACCTCGCCGTGGCCGCCGATGCGCTGGGCAGCCTGGCCGCAGGGGACGCGACGGCGGCCAGGGTGCTCACGGATCTGCTGGCGAGGGGCAGCACCGGCGTCGGCCGCATTCCCGGCAAGCACGGCGGTCCGACCAGGGAGTTCTCGCCAGTGCAGGTGGTCATCCCGGACCGGCCGGGTGAGCTCGCGCGGCTGCTGGCTGCCGCCGGCGAGGCGGGGGTCAACGTCGAGGACATCAGCATCGAGCACTCGCCGGGCCTGCCAGTCGGCGTCGCGGAGCTCTGGGTGCGGCCGGATGCTGCCCCAGCGCTCGCGTCGGCGCTGGCCGCCGCCGGCTGGCCGGTCGCGGGCCCAGCCGCCGGTAGCATCGCCTCGTGACGGAATCAGCCACGGGGACGGTATCGACGGGCATGGACCAAATGAAGGGTTATCCCGGAAGGCCCAGCCTGGTCATTGCCGTGGACGGGCCAGCCGGGTCGGGCAAGTCGTCGGCGGCCCGCCTGGTGGCCGCCACACTGGGACTGCGCTATCTCGACACCGGGGCCATGTACCGGGCACTGACCTGGTGGCTGCAGGAGCAGCAGGTAGACCTGACCGACACCGCGGCGGTCGTGGCGAAAATCGCCGAGCCCCGGATCGAGGTGGGCACCGACCCCGAGCGGCCGCGGATCACCGTCGACGGGCTCGATGTCGCCGGGCCGATCCGCACCCGGCAGGTGTCGAACTCGGTCAGCACGGTTGCCGCCGTCCCGCAGGTGCGCGCGCTGCTGATTGGCAGGCAGCGCGACATCATCGCGGCGGTCAACGCCGGAATCGTCGCCGAGGGCCGCGACATCGGCACGGTCGTCGCGCCCGGCGCAGCCGTCAAGATCTACCTGACCGCCAGCGAGGAGGTGCGCGCCCAGCGGCGCAGCGCCGACCTGGCTGACGGCGACCCGGCGGCGACCGTAGCGGCGGTGCAGCACGAGCAGGCCCGGCGGGATCAGCGCGATGCAGCCCAGATGGTCGTTGCTCCCGACGCCGTGCAGATCGACACGACGGGTCTCACGCTGGAGGAGGTCGTCAGCCGGGTCGTGCGCCTGGTCCGGTCCCGGCAGGCGGTACCGCATGGCTGAGCCGGCCGACTCTGCCGGTCCGGCCCCGGCCGCCCCGGTGCTCGCCGTGGTCGGCCGCCCGAACGTCGGCAAGTCCACGCTCGTGAACCGGATTCTCGGCAGCCGTCAGGCAGTCGTCGAGGACACGCCCGGTGTCACCAGGGACCGCGTCAGCTACGACGCGACCTGGCGAGGCCGCGCGTTCACGCTCGTGGACACCGGCGGCTGGGAACCGGCTGTCGAAGGTACCCCGTCGCTGGCGGCAAGGGTCGCCGCCCAGGCCCGGATCGCGGTCGACGCAGCCGACGCCGTGCTATTCGTCGTCGACGCGGTGGTCGGCGCGACGGATGCCGATGACGCGGTCGCCGCGGTACTGCGCCGGTCCGGCAAGCCGGTTGTGCTCGCCGCCAACAAGGTGGACGACGCGCCGGGGGAGCCCGAGGTGCACTCGCTGTGGTCGCTCGGCCTCGGTGAGCCCATGGCTGTGAGCGCGCTGCACGGCCGCGGTAGCGGGGACCTGCTGGACGCCGTACTGGCCGCGCTGCCCGAGGCGCCGGCCGAGCGGGATGAGGCCGCCGGCGGACCGCGGCGGGTCGCGCTGATAGGCCGGCCGAACGTCGGCAAGTCGAGCCTGCTTAACAAGCTGGCGGGTGCCGAGCGGGTGCTCGTCGACGCGGAGGCAGGCACGACCCGGGATCCCGTCGACGAGCTCGTGGATCTCGGCGGGAAGACGTGGCGGTTCGTCGACACCGCGGGTATCCGGCGGCGCGTTCATCAGACGCAGGGCGCCGACTTCTTCGCGGCACGGCGCACGGAGCGCGCGCTGGAACGGGCCGAGGTTGCCGTCGTCATCGTGGACGCGAGCGAGCCGCTGGCCGAGCAGGATCTGCGGATTATCTCGATGGTGATCGACGCAGGGCGGGCGCTCGTCATCGCGTACAACAAGTGGGACCTTGTCGACACCTACCGGCGGGAGTCGCTGGACCGGGAGATCGACAGGCAGCTTCACAACGCACGGTGGGCGCCGCGGATCAACATCTCGGCGCGAACCGGCTGGCACACCGACAGGCTGGTACCCGCGCTCGAGCTGGCGCTCCATGGCTGGGAGACGCGCGTGCAGACCGGCCGGCTGAACGCGTGGCTGACGGCGCTGGTGGCGGCCACGCCCCCGCCGGTACGCGGCGGCAAGCAGCCGAAGATCATGTTCGCGACCCAGGCCGGCACCCGACCGCCGCATATCGTGCTCTTCACGAGCGGCTTCCTGCAGGCCGGCTACCGCCGCTTCATCGAGCGCAAGCTGCGCGAGGAATTCGGCTTCGAGGGCACGCCGGTGCATGTATCCATGCGGATGCGTGGCGACACCCCGCGACGGCCGCCAGGGCGCCGCGCGCGCTGACGGGCGCAGGGGACCGGGTCTGGGTCGGGAACGGGTCGTGGCTAGGCGGGGGCCAGCCAGAACCAGACTGTGGTGCCGGACTCGTCGCGCAGGTAGCCCCACTGGTCGGCCAGGCTCTGCACCAGGAACAGCCCGTACCCGTCGGCGGCAAACGCCTCCGGCCGGACAACCGGAGCGGTCAGCTCCGAGCCCGAGTCCGCGACCTCCACGCGGACGCCGCCGGCCGACTCCAGCACCGTGATCATCACCGTCCCGCCGGCCCGGCGGGAATTGGTGTGCAGTACGGCGTTGGTGACCAGCTCCGACGTCATGAGCACGGCGTCGTCGCGCCTGCCGGGTAAGTCGTCGAGCACCTTCGCGACGAGACTGCGCGCCTCGCGGACGTGGTCAGGGCGGCCGGGCAGCGTGAGCCGCCCCAGGACGGCCGCGCCGGTATGGCTGCCCTCCGGCGAACTTGCAGCAGAGGAGTCCATTGCTGACCATGATGAAGTGACGATGCACGCCACGCAAGTGCGTGACGCACATGGCAAAGATGGAATCGCACGTCCTCGCCGTTAGTGTCCGGGTATCGTATGCACCCTGACCGATCAATCGCGGCTATTATTTACGGCTCGGCAATAGGCAACGATGGCTTCCGGCCGGGGGGAGTGGCAATGCCAGAGGGACCCACGGTTCGGCGTCGGCGGCTCGGCAGCGAGTTACGCAGACTGCGCGAATCACAGTCGATCAAGCTCGAAGCTGTAGCCGAGATACTCGGAATCGCGCCGTCCACCCTCTCCCGGATCGAGACCGGTAAGGCGCCGACCCGGACCGCCTACCTGAATACACTGCTCGACCTCTACGGCGTCGGCGACGTGCCCCAGCGGCAGGCGCTAGTGGACATGGCCAGGGCGGGGCACCGCAAGGGCTGGTGGGCCGTCTGGGACGGCGTGCTGCCGACGGGTTTCACTATCTTCGTCGGGCTTGAGTCCGAGGCCGCCTCGCTACGCGTCTATGAGGCGCAGGTCGTGCACGGGCTGCTGCAGACCGAGGACTACGCCAGGGCGGTCATGACCACAGTCCGCAGGCAGCAGACCGCTGACGAAATCGAGCGGCTCGTCCGGCTGCGCATGCAGCGGCAGGATGTCCTGCACCGGGCTGATCCGCTCGAGCTCTGGCTCATCCTGGACGAGGCCGTTCTGTGGCGGATGTCCGCGCCATCGGTAGTCATGTGCCAGCAGCTGGACCACCTCTACGAGGCGAGCCAGTGGCCCAACGTGACCCTGCAGGTCCTCAGGCTCTCCAGCGGGCTCCACCCGGCGCTCGGCGGATCGTTCGAGATTATCGAATTTCCAGAGCGGCTCGATCCGGATGTGGTCTATACAGAGATTGGCGCCGGACAGGCATATATCGAGGAGCGCGACCGCGAAGTTCGCGCCCAGGCAGAGGTGTTCGACTTGCTGAGAGCAAGCGCCCTTCCGCCGACCGAGTCGAGACTGCTTATCCGCTCCATTTCCCAGCGATCCGCCCGAAAGGAACCTGCATGACGGCATATGACGTCTCCAGCGCAGTGTGGATCACCAGCCGCTTCTGCAACAACTCGGCGTGCGTCCAGGTCGCCCATCTGCCCGGCGGCATGGTTGCAGTCCGGGACTCCAAGAACACCTCGGTGCCCGCGCACGTCTTCGACAGTGAGGAGTGGGCGGCGTTCATCGACGGTGTCAAGGCGGGCGACTTCGACCTGCCCGATTAGCTGTCTTCTGTCTGCCGTGAGCTCTGGCGGCCGAATAGCAGCCGCCAGAGCTCACGGACGACTGGCGATTACCGGGACAGCGCTGTCTAACTCCTCGTGCTCCGTGAGCATGGACCAGAGGAACCGCCTGGTCTCCTCGGGCTTGGTGCTGGTGGACCTGATCAGCTCCATCGCCTCGCTGTAGAGCTCGACGTCTGACGGCTTGTCGAGGTACAGGGCGCTGGTGAGAAGCTCGACGTAGACGACGTCAGCCAGGTCCTCCGCAGCGAAGCTAAGGATGCTGAAGCCGCCCGGGGCGGCATGAGATGCACCCGTGCGGAGTGGTGATATCTGGATCGTCACTCCGGGCTCGTCCGCGAGATCCATCAGGTGCCGAAGCTGGAGGCGCATCACGTCTGGCGAGCCCACCGGACGGCGCAGCGCGCCCTCGTCGATGACCGCGTGTAGGCGGACGCCGCCAGCAGCGAAGCGTCGCTGCCGCTCCTGGCGCAGCTGCACCCTCCGCTCGGTGCTCTCGTGCGGAAAGGCGGCTAGCTCGATGACGGCCTGGGAGTATTCCTCGGTCTGCAGCAGGCCCGGCACGAACTGGACCTCGTAGCTGCGAATGAACTGGGCCGACTCCTCCAGGCCCAGGTAGGCCTGAAACCAGGTCGGCAGCACGTCGTGGTAGTGACGCCACCAGCCGTGCTCATTGGACTGACTGGCGAGATTCAGCAGTTGCTCACGCTCGGCACGGTCCGTGACCCCGTAGCGATCAAGCAGGTCAGCAACATCGACCTCCCGAACGGAGTTCCGGCCGAGCTCTATCCGGCTGATCTTCG
>Ga0123356_10002331_pt1 | contig 20388 bp, 18 predicted proteins | sample TergutEmb28metaG_2_FD_92546 | JGI IMG/M metagenome (GOLD analysis project Ga0123356, IMG submission 92546) | Embiratermes neotenicus P3 segment gut microbial communities from Petit-Saut dam, French Guiana - Emb289 P3 | ecosystem: Host-associated > Arthropoda: Insects > Digestive system > Gut ... | reverse complement strand
TGCGGTTTGATTGGGCTTGCCGACCCGCCGAGGAAATCGGTTAAAGCCGACATAGCCGCTTGTTACAAAGCGGGTATCCGGGTTGTGATGATAACGGGCGACAATGGAATAACCGCCGCGTCCATCGCAAAAAAAATCGGTATGAAGAACCACGATAAAATTGTCACAGGCGATATGCTTGAAAAAATGACGGACGGGGAATTGCGCGAAAGCGTTAAAACAGCCGGCATATTTTCCCGTGTCATACCCGAACACAAAATGCGTATCGTCAAGGCGTTCAAAGACAATGGCGAAGTCGTAGCCATGACGGGTGACGGCGTGAACGACGCCCCCGCTTTGAAGTATGCCGACATAGGCGTTGCCATGGGCAAGCGCGGAAGCGAGGTTTCCCGCGAAGCCGCGGACTTAATCCTTTTGGACGATAACTTTACAACTATTGTAGAAACAATAAAAGACGGGCGGCGTATTTTCGATAATATCCGCAAGGCGATAGGATATGTGTTCACTGTACATATTCCGATAGCGTTGGCGGCGTTGTTTGCTCCGGCGTTGGGGATAAATCCCGCTTCCCTATTGTTTTTGCCCATGCTTGTTGTTTTGCTTGAATTGATAATCGACCCGACTTGTTCCATTGTACTGGAACGGCAACCCGCCGAATACGATATAATGGAACGCAACCCGCGCAATCCGAAGAAAAAAATTTTAACATGGGGTACGATGCTAAAAAGCGTTACGCAAGGCTTGACGATATTTGCGGCATCTTTCGGTTCATATTATTTCATGCTGTCGGCAGACCCGAACAACGCGAACGCGGCGAGAACAATGGGCATCGGCGTTATCATGGTTGCAAACCTGTTCTTGGTTCAATGCAACAGTTCCGACATCGACAATATTTTTACGTCAATCAGGCGTTTGTCCAAAGATAAAGTCATGTGGACAGTCAATATCGCGGTCATGGCGGCTTTGTTCCTGTTTCTCTATACCCCGATTGGCGGCTTTTTAAAACTTGCCCCCCTCACGGCGGGACAATTCATCACTATGTTCGGATTAGCGGTGGTTTCGGTGCTGTGGTATGAGGTAGTAAAGTTAGTAAAAAGGTTACGTCGATGAGAACACAATAAAAATCATTCTTCCTCTTTTTGCCCGGAAATTCACAGAAAATCCCTTGACTAAAAACGAAAAAGGGATTATAATGGAAGAAAGAAATATTTTGTGCTGCGGAAAAGGTGAGGTATTTTAAATGCGTATTATAAATTCCCTTGACGAGCTTACGATTCCTGATATTCATAAAAAATTTATTGAAGGATATTTAAAAAATATTCGTAAATTTGATTGCTTAAGCAAAATTTATTTGTTTGGAAGTTGCGCGAAAGAAAACGCCACGTTGAATAGTGATGTAGATTTGTTTGTGCTGACAAAACATAAAGTGCCGATAGATTTAGAATTCAACATAATTTTTGACAGCCTTCCGACGTTAGGCGAAGGGTATGTAAAAAATGATATTTTGCTCAAGTCGGAAGAAGAATATGAACAGTTTAAAAATGTTATAGGAATGATACAAAAAGCCGTTGAGCAAGAAGGGGTTGATTTGAGTGGAATATTACAAATTGGCTGAAGATAAACAAAAAGTGGCTCAATTAACAAAAGACGCGGGATTTTATGCCGATTCTATTTATGCCTCATGTTTGGCTGTAAAATTTTATTTAAAATCCGTCATGAACCGCGTCCCTGAAGCTCAAGAATTTGAATTTACGCATGACGTTATCAATTTATATTATGCAATCAAAAATAAATATCCGTCATCACAAGATTTATCAGAAGCCGTAAAATTTTGCCGCAAATACAATAACGAATCGCGTTACCCGTACAGCGGAACGACAGTTTTTACGGATGATTTTGCCGAAAAATTCTTAATCTATGTGGAAAATGTGAAGTATTATATCGATGAAGAATGTCAAGCAAATCTCGAAGATTTAAAAAACAAATTTAATAAACATTGAAAAATCAATGGCGCGAGTTTTTTTGTTGAATAAAATTTTTGCTTCCGTCCACCTATCACCGCAGCGAGCTACGGTGTATTACGGCGGACTCGCAGGTCGCTTCGCAACCGCCCGCAAAAATTATTTACAGCGGTACGCTACAAGCAGCGGGGAATTAACCCGCTTATGATTACAACGTACATCCCCCACATCTGAAATTTTTTATTTCGTCGAACATGGCAAGCGCGTTTTCTACCGGCACGTCGGTCTTTATGTGATGATCCGGCGCGCAAATGTAACCGCCGCCCTTTCCCAATATTTCTATTCTTTCCCTGACTTCCGCTCTTATCTGACCGGGTGTTCCGTACGGCAATGTGGACTGTGTGTTTATTCCCCCGGAAAACGTGATGTCCCGCCCGAAATTTCTTTTTATTTTTTCGGGTTCGTTGCCCGAAAGATGAACCTGAACCGTTTCCCAAACGTCTATTCCGATATCGACAAGATCCGGTAAAACTTCGCTTATTGCGCCGCACGAATGAAACCATACATAAAGACCATGACTTTTGGCAAGGGCAAATATCTTTTTGTATTTGGGCTTGAAATATCTGCGCCATTGCGCGGGGCTTATCAGCATTCCCCGCTGCGTGGCGAAATCGTCGCCGATGTTAAAAATATCGGCTTTTTTGTCAGCCGCTTTAAACAGCCGTTTATAAAATTCCAGATAAAAGTCCTCAATATGCGAAACCGCCGCTTCTATAAATTCCGGTTCCAAGCAAATCCGCGTCAAAGCATTCTCCATTCCGAACAGATCCAGCACCTGACAAAATATCGGGTTCCAGCCATTGATCATTGTCGCGTATTTTCCCCGGTATTTTTCAAGAAAAGGCGGGATATGGTCAAAAACGCAGTTTTCGGCTTTTGGCCAGTCATATTTTTCTATCTCGTCTGTCGATTCGACGCCGGCAAAAGGTATCTCAAAGGTCGACGTGCTGTAATCGCTTCCCCCGCCCGACGTACCGAAATGATTGACCCCCGGCTTTGTATTTGAATATCCCGCGCCCGTCTGCCTCATGCCGATTCCCAAATAATCGTAGAGCGTTTCCCAGTCGTCAAAACCCAGATGCGATAAAAACGGAGCTATGTCGTCTATTACTATGACATGCGCGGGAACATGGTCGGGAAGTTCATGATTGATTGCCGCCAATATTCTTTCCCTGTAATTCATATTATATAATGCACCTCTATTTCATAAATATTTTTATGAAAAATTTTTTTAATACCGCTGCCAGCCATAGACGCCTTTTTCGTCGATTTGGTCGATCTGCTTGAAAACCCAGTAGATGGGCTTGGGAGCTTCCATATTTGAACTCTCCTTTTCGCGGCGCCACAAGCCGAGATTGAGCCCGAATTCATAGCGGTTGTCACAATGGGCGTGGAGGATGAACGAATCGATTTCGGGGATTTCCATCACCGCCCTGTACGCGCGGCCGTAAGCGCACGCCTGCAATATCTCGCTGTGTGGCGTGAAATGGCTGTTGAATCCCTGCTCGGAGAGGATCACGCGGCGGCGGATATCGCCGTACATGTTTTGTTTTTCATACAGAAAATCCCTGAGCACCTCGAGATTTTTGAATGTTACGCGTTTTGTGTCATCATTGAACTGTGCCGTGACGTCGTTCCAGAAGTCCGGGAAGAAAAGGTTTTCGGGGTACGGATGGAAAGCGATGTTCCACCAAAAATCGCCTTCCGCCGCGCAATACTTATTTAGATATTCAAGGCAGAAACGGCTGCCGTAGAAACGCATGGGAGAAGTCTCATCATGGGCTCCCGTCCACCAATGGTCGAGCGAGATATATGTGCGCATATTTTTATACATTTTTATGCCCGCGAGATATGCCATGCGCAAAGCGGAGGTATATTCGTACATATAGTCCCCGCATGTCTTTTCGCCGGCGTTGCCCCATACCCATTGGCTGTTGATCTCATTGGACACTATGAAACCGGCTATACGCCCGTACTTTTGGTCTTCGCGCGTATAACGCCCGGCGATGAATTCAAGCCATGCGCAAAAAGCTTCGGTTCCGGCCTCCGTCATGACATTGAATGCGGATATAGTCCCCTCGTCGTCGTAATCGGGGTGCATCAGAACGTTTCTCATTTCCGCCGGGAAATCGGCTCCTGCCCATGATTTTGCGTTGAGGAGTATCATCGTTATGATTATGCCGTGGTCGGAGAGTTCTTTTATTCTCGCGTCCTGCGCGGAGATCTCTTTTTTCGATATGTAATATTCTCTCCCCTCGTGCAGATATGTGATACAGTCTTCCGTTTTATGCGGTAGCAGGCAATTGCCTATGTTTATATTCAGCGCGGCGTGCCCTATGCCGAGCTCGACCGCGTCGTTTACCATTGCGACCTGCAGTCCCTTTTTTGTGGCGGCTGCGGGATAATCATACTCATTCTCGCTTGTGAAATCATACTCGTTGACGTACTTTATCCCCTCCCCCGCCCCTTCGCCGTCCGGAAGATATTTCAAATACAGCCCGTCTTTTCCGTTTATACATCGCGGCAGGGTTATGCAGTTCTCATTTTTGAACTCATAAACTGCGTAAATTTTTTCCTCCCGCAGCGCGGGGGACATGACTTTGAGGGAAGCGTTTGTTTTTTGGTCTGTTTTGACAATTATATTGTCGCCGGTCGCTTTTATCGATATGATTTTCATTTTTTGAATTTTTCCTTCCTGTTTTTATCTATAATATTCCTTCATTTCCGCATGATACGGAAGATCGAGTATTTCGCCGATAAATTTTCGCGCCTGTTTTACCGAGGTTGCCCATTTGTCCATCAGCACCAATTCTTCGAGCAAATTTATACGCCCTGTGCGGTATGCTTCAAGTTCCATTTCCACAGGGGCGACGCGGTCGCGCAGAATATATGCAATCATATCTTTTGACAGCGGGTCGCTTTTGATCGGGCGTATTTCGCCGCGCTGGCACAGCGCCTGAATCTCGACTGCGAAGTCTTCCGGTATACCCGGCGCGAGCCCGCCCCTGTTCAACAAATTGACGAACATCAGACGCGGCACATTGCACGCTAATGATTCGACCAATGGAACCATCAAATCGTCCGTGCCGATTTCGCCGAGAAATCCGCTCACCGGACGCTCCGGGGCTTTTGACAAAGCGATAATATCCTCCGCCGCCTTGCCCACCCCGTTGAAATATCCGTTCCAGCCGTCCGTCGGCGAAAAGTCGCAATATTCTTTTTCCGTTTCTTCGTCCGTATGATAAAACCACGGCCAGCAAGCGCCCGTCCAATTCAATGTATCGCCGATGCCGATGACTTTGTGCCTGCGGTAAAAGTCCGCGTATTTTTTCGAAAACGGCCATGTGTTCCGGTTATATGGCTTTTCTCCGTTCTCTTTCAGCCATTCGTCCAGCACGTCAAAAAAGTCTCTGTTCCCGATACTTCCTTTATTGAGCCATACAAAATGATTCGGGCCGTTTATCTGATATGTAAGATCTTCTTTTGCCGGACAGCCGAGTTTGTTTGCTATATGATACGCGTGAGCGTAACCGTGGCACAACCCGACCATTTTGGCCTCCGGATATTTGCGCTGTATAAGCGTCGTTCCTGAGATTACCGGATTCGCCACCATCAGATGCCACGCATTCGGGCAGTATGTCAGAATATCCCGCGTCAGCGATTCAAAAAATCTGAACTGATAAAAATTTATCCAGAACGCCTCGTCGTATTTTATGTGGTAACTGCCGCCGAATTTAAAACCGTACCGGTCCGCGATTTCCCAGCCGTCTTTCAGGCGCTGATGCGGAGCCGTCAACGCCGTGTTGATGACAAAATCCGCGTCTTTCAGCGATTCGGCACGGTCGGGTGTTTTTTCAAAATGCAAACTGCCGCTGATTTCCTTAGAGAAACGCAGGCATAACTCGTGTACTGCGGTCAGTCGTTCTTGATTTATGTCCATTAAGTTCACGGTACTGCCCGACAAATATTTTGACGCGCAGAGCTCGCGCACCAATCCGATGGAAAAACATCCGCTCCCCGCCCCTATTATACTGATCTTTACCATAATAATACCCGGCCTCCTCTTAAACTAAAAATTTTTGTGTTCTTGGACCGTATTGAAATACGACATGATATTCTCAAAGGGCATGCTGTTGTCGAGTTGGCCCGATGACGAGCCGATAATCAGCCGCCCGTTTTTCCCCGCTTCGCTTATCAGCTTTTTCGTTGCGTTCGCTACGGTTTCCGGCGTGCCAAACGCCAACACGTTCACAGCGTCCATTCCTCCGACAAGCGTCACTTTTTTTCCGTATTTCCCGACAAAATCCGAAACTTCCATTCCCGCTGAAATCTCCAGCGGATTAAACCCGTCGATTCCGCAGTCGACCAAACGGTCAAAAACTTTGCTTACATCCCCGTCTGAGTGAAATATCGCTTTTATGCCGTTCGCGTGCAATATTGAGACCATTTCATGCAATCCCGGAAAAAAATATTCATCCAGAACCCGCGGCGGATATATGAGGCCGCCTTTCATGGCGAAGTCGTTCCATATGATTGCCACCGGCGACGAAGACTCCCGCGCGTGCGATTCCGCCATACGCAATGCGGATTGGGTGCCCAGCCGGTTCCACTGTTTGCACAGTTTTGGACAATCGGCCAAGTAAAACGAATTTTCTTCGATTGTCCTTCCCGGAAGTATGGGAAGCCCCAGGCCGAGGCTGATATATACCATATCCCCGGCCCATATATGCTTTTGTTCTTCTTCCGTTTTCCATGCTGCCGCATCATCGTTATCCGAAAAATGCCGGTTATTTGCGCTTTCCAACTGTTCAATCCCGTCTTTTAGAGAAAGAACCATTTCTTCGCCGCCGCGTTTCGGATATACATCCCATACCATCCAGCGCTCGAACACGCGGCGCGTTTTGTCGGGGAGAGTTTCTTCATGCGGTTCATACGCCGCAGGCATCGGGTGGCAAAGATCCAGGAATTTTGACGTCGCCTGCAATATGGCGGCCTGTTCCCCCGGTATGATAGAACGTCCGAGATAATGCTCAAAAACACGGTCATTTATCATATAATCAAAGATGGGCGTTCTGTCGGGCATTTCCCCGGATAACGCAGCCATCACGCGATCCAATTTAGTCCATGACATGCGGGTCGTTCCCCCTTTTTATGATTTACACCATTATATCATGTCATGCCATGATTTGCAATACTTTTCTGAAGCTTGTTCTTTAATTATTCAAAATTTTGTGGTACAATACGGAAAATGTATATTTTCCAACCGGATTCTTGATGTCAGTGCCGGAACAAAAAGAAAGAATGGTTTTTTTATGAAATACCTCGAAAAACAAAAAGAACTCAGCGTATATGGTTTGTTTGACGTCATCGTCGTGGGCGGCGGCGTGGCGGGCTGGTCCGCGGCGGTCGCTTCCGCTCGCAACGGCGCGGACACGTTGATTGTGGAGCGGTTCCCGTACTTCGGAGGGACGGCAACCGCGTCGCTGATGGCGAACATAGTGGGATTCCGCAATCAAGTCACACCTGACGGGATTCAAACAACAAAAGGGCTCGGCGAAGAATTGGTTCTCAGGCTGTTGGAAATTGGCGGCGCGGAAAAATCGCGCAACGCGTATGAATCACGCCGGCGTTCCGACACAAAGGGAGATTTATCGTACAACTACGCTTTTGACACGGAAAAGTTCAAATATTTGACGCTGAAAATGGCCGTGGACGCAGGGGTTAAAATCCTGTTCCACACATATTTTTCCGACGTCATTCTCGAAGATCGGCAGCTCAAAGGGATAATTGTGGAAAACAAATCCGGAAGGCTCGCCATTTTCGCCGACACCGTAATCGACGCGAGCGGCGACGGCGACGTCGCTTTCCGTTCCGGCGTACCGTATTGGCAGACCAAAAGTGACGAGGCTTCACGGCTCAACGACTGCCTGATGTATAAAGTCACGGGATTTCCGGCAGATACAAAAACGGGCGGCTGTATCATCGACGACACGATGGTTCTGTGGGGACCGTCTCCCGGACCTGCCAACTGCGCGGACGCGGACGAACTGACGCAGAGCGAAATCAAAGTCAGGCTCGGCATTTACGAACACTTTGCAGAGAGACAAAAGTCTGACCCGGGACTCGCCGGAGCCAATATCATCGACACGGGCGCATTGATAGGGATTCGACAGACGCGTTTTTTCGAGGGTGAATACAAAATCACGGGCGACGACGTTTTAAACGGACATATTTTTGACGATTCCGTCGCAATGGGAGTTAATCCCGTGATACATTCTTTCGGATACCGCCGTTTTCTGACGCATGAGGGATACGACATACCTTACCGTTGTTTGGTGCCGAAGAACATAGATAATCTGTTGGTGGCGGGACGTTGTATGTCAAGCGACCAGATAGCTTACGAATCATGGCGGGCAATGGCGCATATATTCGCAATCGGCGAGGCGGCGGGCACAGCCGGGGCGCTGGCCGCCAAAAGCGGCGCAAACGCGCGGAAGCTCGATGTGAAACATTTGCAAAATACGCTCATAAAACAAGGCGCGGAGATCGGTCAGGGAAGAAATAGTCCGGCAAAGATTACATGAATATAATAAAAAGAATCTTTTCCGTGGGCAGCATGGTCAAACCCGAACATGTCCGCGGGGAACTGCCGAAAACAAAAGACGCGTATTCGGATCTTCTAAAAATAGCGGTTCCCTCTATTGTTGAAATGGTATTCGTGTCGCTCATCGGCTCCGTCGATATCATAATGGTGAGCCGGCTGGGTTTCGAGGCGATAGCCGCTGTCGGGCTTGCGGGTCAGCCGAACATGATAATGCTTTCCATGTTTCTGGCGCTGAATGTCGGGGTCACCGCCATCGTCGCCCGGCGCAAAGGCGAGAACCGGCCGGATGCCGCCAATCTCACTCTGCGCAACGCGCTTGTGCTCGTTTTGGGGCTTTCTTTTGTCGTCATGGCGCTCACGCTCCTGTTTTCCCGCCGCTTGATGCTGATAGCCGGAGCGCAGGCGGACACGATACAAATGGCGGACGATTATTTTCGCATAATCGTCTATTTCCTGCCTGTCAACGCGCTCACGATGTGCATTAACGCCGCCCAGCGCGGAGTCGGAAACACCCGTATAACCATGGTCGCCAATATCGCGGCAAACGTGGCGAACGTATTTTTCGATTACTGCTTCATCTACGGCAACTTGGGCTTCCCGAAATTGGGCGTGGCCGGAGACGCGTGGGCCAGCGGAATCGGATTCTGCGTGGGATTTTTTATCAGCGCATTCGCCCTCATCCGGGGCAATGCCGACAATTTCTTTTTACATATTTCCATCAGGGACAACTGGCGGCTCAATAAAAATACGATCAAATCAATTTTAAGAGTGGGCGGAAACTCCGTGATAGAACAGATAGGGCAGCGCATAGGGTTTTTTATATATGCCGTAATTGTGGCCAAACTCGGCACCGCCGTCTTTGCCGCGCATCAGGTCGCCATGCAATTTTTGGGATTTTCGTTCAATTTCGGCAACGGGCTTGCCGTTGCCGGAACTTCGCTTGTGGGACAAATGCTGGGGAGAAAACGAACTGACCTTGCCACTGTATACGGCAAGTGCGCGCAGAGACTGTCGCTTATCATGAGTCTTACGCTTGCTTGTTGTATCGTGGCGTTCAGGGCTCCGCTGATATCCATTTTTTTGGTAAAGAGCGACCCTGCGAACGCAGTCGCGTTCGGCACAGCGGTAAATTTGATGCTGATAGTGGCGCTTTTTCAGCCTCCCCAGACTTCGTCGGTGGTGGTTTCGGGGTGTCTCCGCGGGGCGGGAGATAATTTTTACGTTGCGATAGTTATGATTATTTGCGTCACGTTTATCCGCCCCGTTTTCAGCATAGTGGCCGTATATGTTTTCGGGTTGGGGGTCATGGGAGCATGGTGCGCCGCTCTTATAGATATGTGCTTGCGCTTGGGTTTGGTTTATTATCGTTTTTCGGGCTCCAAATGGCATTTCAAAAAAGTCTGACCGTTCGCGAAATCAAGAAAGGTTACGTATCGACCTTTCATATTTTCACTCGCCTGTCTGCAAATACCTGATTTGGTCATTTGTCAAATTGAATTTCAACGCCCCGAAACTGTCCTTTAGTTGCTCTTCGCTCGAATATGAGCAAAGCGGCGAAGAATTCAATCCGCTGTCGCGCACATATGCCGTTGTTATCGCCGACAAGCTGTAGCCCGTTTCTTTTGAAAGCTTTTGCAGTCTTTGTAACCGTCTGTGATTTTCCGGCAATAAATCATAATATCGAAGCGGGCTTGCCATAGGTTCTTTTCCTTCGGCCCTTTTTACAAACCAGCCCCTCGCCTGCGGGCCGAACGCCATCAGCGCCATCTGACTTTCCGCAAACCAGCTCAAATCAGGTTCATTTAAAATTACGTGGGTTATATCCCCGCTCGTCGGCGACGTCGTCAATGCCAGGCTGTAGTGCATTTGGGCGCATACGATGGGGCTTTTATCCGCGGATTTCGCATATTGGTTTGCCTGTATGATTCTTGTCGCCGCCCAGTTTGACACGCCGACAGCGCGCGCTCTTCCGGACTTTACAAGATCATCCAATGAATCGACAATTTCCTCGACGGGTTTTTTTACGTCGTCTCTGTGAAGTATATGCAAATCGGAAAAATCAATTCCGATAGCTTCAAGCGACAAATCCAAATCTCCCTTGATTTCATCAGGCGATAATCTCGACACAAACATGCTCCCGTGGTCGGGAAAACTGCCCTTGGTGACAATAACCGCTTCAGCTCTCGCTTTGCGGCTTTTCAGCCATTTCCCGAGTGAAACGTCGCAGTCACCTCCCGAATACATCCTTGCCGTATCGAAACTTCGGCCGCCGAGCTCAAAATACAAGTCCATTATTTTGAAGCATCTTTCCTCAATATCGGGGTTTTTTGAGCCCAATGCCCCCGCGCCAAGCGATATTTCGCTCAGCTTTACTCCGTTTCCCAGTTCTATTGTTTTCATGTTTTTTCTCCTTTTTCGATATAATTACAGATCGCGTCGATAATCAAAAATCCCGCCGTCGCGCCCTGATCCTGCCTGCCTATGACTTTTTCGGCAAAAACCGCGGCCCTTCCGAATTTCGGGAGCATCTCTTTTGTGTTCTCGAGTCCCTTTTTTGAGGCGTCCCGGATAACCGCCGCCGCTTTTTTCAAAGATACGGCGGAGCCGAGCTGTTTTGCGGCTTCGGCGGCGGGCCAGATAGAATCGAGAACAGTCCTGTCGCCCGGGGCGCAGCGGCCCCTTTTCGTGATTCCGGCGCAGAGTCCCGTCAGCAGCTCTGACAACTCCGAAGTTCCAAGCAGCGTTTTCCCCGAAAGCGATTTTCCCGCTTCCATCAAAGCGGAAGCGAGAAGAGTCCCCATGGTCGACGGCGCGGCGGAGGACATTTTCAGCCCGGATTTCATAAGTATTTTGCCGATATCGGTTTCTTTGGCGGTCTTTGCCGTTTGGGCGGCGGCCGCCCAGCCACTGCTCATCGTTATGCCGAGATCGCCGTCTCCCATCCCGGCGTCAAGCTCGCAGAGAAAAGCTTTTTGTTCTGCCATGACCGCGCTGATTTCGCCGAGGATACTGACAATATCCTCATAAACAAGAATATCCATAATATCATTTTCCCTCCGTATTTTTTCAAAAACTAAAAAACGGGGTGTGCGCGGGAGCGTGAAGAAGCTGTTTCAGCTTGTCATTTAAGTAAAAAACCGAAACAGAAGCGCCCGCCATTTCCATTGAGGTCGCATATTCTCCGATGAAAACGCTGTCGATTATGATTCCTTTTTCTTTGAGCGCCGTTTCCACTTCCGCGAACAAAATGTATAGCTCGTCTAACGGCGTGGAGCCGAGCCCGTTGATAAGCACCGAAACTTCTTCTCCGCAATTGACCGGCATATCACCGAGTATATATCCCAGCATTTCATCGGCGAGTTCTTTGGCGGTTTTCAACGCGCCGTTCCAAATCCCCGGTTCTCCGTGAATACCCATGCCCATCGCGATTTCGTTTTCTTCAAGGGCGAAATTCGCTTTGCCGACCTCGGGAATTATGCACGGCGAAAGCGCGAATCCGGCGGTTCGCACCCGCGAGCCCGCCTCTTTCGCAATCTCATAGACTTCCGCAAGCGAGCCCATTTGATCCGCCATCGCGCCCGCGCATTTGTACAGATAAAATATCCCGGCGACGCCCCGCCTGATTTCTTCTCTGCCTTTGGGCGCGGAACAGACGTCGTCCGCGCCGACCAGCGACATCGTTTTTATCTCTTCCAGTTCGCACAGCTCCGCGGCCATTTCGAAATTCATAATATCGCCGCTGTAGTTTCCGTAGAGGTACAAAATCCCGGCTCCGTTATCCGCTTCTTTGCTGATTTCCAATATTTGTTCGGCGCCCGGAGACTGAAATACACTGCCGACAGCGCAGCCGTCGAGCATTCCGTCGCCCACATATCCCAAGAACAACGGAAGATGTCCCGTACCTCCGCCCGTGACGATTGCGACCTTTCCGGGTTTTTTCTTTGCCGTGCAATAACAGCGCAGATCGTCGTTTACATACCTGACTGCGTCTTTGTGCGCGGCGTAAATCCCCCGCAGCATATCGTTTGTGTAATTTTCCGGATCGTTCATGATCTTTTTCATAAATAGGGGCCCTTTCTTTTTTTATATATTAATTTTAATTTTATTTTCTGTTTTTTGTACCCGGAGTGGGACGCGCCGTTATAATCCAATTGTCCCTTTCTCCGTCGGGAAAACATCCCTCCGAATATCTTTTTTTGATATCCCCCACTTCCCGGCTGTCCACAATTTCCCCATTGTCCGAATTGAAAAGATACACAATTTCGCCGCGTTTCAATTTGAAATTTGTGTGCAGGGCTCCGGATATATCGAATTGATTTTGTTTTGTGCAGTATATTATCCTCGCTTCGCCCGGTTCAAGCGATATGCCGGGGATCGGCCATTTGAACAATTTGTTTTCATCGTCGCTAAGGCACCAGTTTTTCAGGGATACGGCTTTGTCGCCTGCGTTATACAGCTCTATCCAATCATCTCCGCCCTGCGGCGCGTTGTATATTTCGTTGATGACGACGCCTTTTGCTTCGGCTGTATATCCGCTGTCTTTCACTACGGATATTTCCAGTACCGCGCTGCCCGTCAATGTCAATATTTTTTCGCCGGGACTATCGGTATCTTCAAGTGTTCCGCCCGTAACTTCGACGCCTGCGATTTTCCAGCCCGGCTCGCATGCCACCGAGACCGGAATCCCCTGAAATGCGAAATATTGACCCCTCCACAGGCCATTGTCATATCTTTCGCGGGTCAAGTCGACTGTATTGATTTTTACCCGGGCGTGAGCCGGTTCTTTTACGCTCAGCGTCCAGTCGTCTTCCAATTTTAAAAATCTTCTTGTGCGGGCAATGATATTTTGCGGGCGCGCTTCTATATATTTTCTTATTGTTCTCAAATGGGTGTTCCAGGTTCTCAGACTGTCGGGCGCGCCGGGCGATCCCAAATAGTCGTATTCATTTACCCAGCGGGGAATATGATACTGCATTTCGTTCGCGCATTGCAGTTCCACGCCGGCCAGTACGGCGAGCGCTTCCGCCGGAGAGAAATACGCGTTTGCGAGGTCGCATATGTAATTTGAGTACATTGTACGGAAGTCTTCGTTTTTCAGAACGCCCGCGAACATCGGCCCGATCCGCATTCCCAGTCCGTCGTCGCCGGTAGCCTTCGGATAAGGGTTGGATGCGTGATCCGAATTATACCCGAAAGTCAAGTCCAAATCCTTGAGCAAAAAACGCCACCTGCCGTCGTACCCGTATTCGACTGCTTTTGGATCATATCCGTTTGTATACCTGCGCCACAGGCGCACGTTGTTTTCAGGCCAGTCGACATTGTTCGCATAACACTGGATCGCCGCGTATTTCGCGAAATTCTCCATGTCGAGCATCGCTGACGCTTCTCTGTAATTTTCCGGGTCGCTCATGTCATTTTTGATGATATAATCGCGCATATACATAAAATTATCATATTCTTCCGGGGGCCCGTTGTCGAGTTCCCAGTTGTAATTCCATGAACGCGAGACCCGTATATTCATCATGGATATTTCTTTTTTTTGAATATCGTAATAATGCTGATAATATCCCGGGTCTTGATTGTCCTCGAAAAGCGCCATCATACCGAAATATTCGCCGTTCAAAAATACCGAAACGGCCCGGTATGCCGCATTGTCAAACCCCGCGTGTCCGGCGAGCGTCTGGACGAGCGGCGTGCGTATCAATGCCGCGGCCTGGTCGTTTGAAGCGGAGCGCAGCATCAGGGAGTCGAAATAATCTATGGGTTTTCCGGTATTTGAACGAAGCCCGTCGAATATATCATATTCAAAATTGTTTTTTATGGGATCATATTCCGCTCTTGCAAATATCTTCATCGATTTCTGGGCCGCAATCCGCATCAGGCCGCCCGCAATGCGGATCCCCGCATTTTGCGAAAATCCCGTGGTCCCGTCCGGTTCAAAAAATTCGATATGCACGGGGCGTTCCCAGTCTTTGCCCCGCATGACATAATTCGCGTCGGGCAGGATATATCTTTCATTTACGGGTTTTTCCAGCCACTCGTCGTATAACCTGCCCTCGACGTAAATACCGTTTTCGTACCCGTAAAAGTTGTCCGGATCGGTGATCAGCGATATCACCGCGCAATGGAAGCGGTCGTCGCTTTCGGCGTAGATATACGAACCGCTCGCCGCGCGTCCTATCATTTCCCCGGTTTTTGCGTCGAAAGCCGCCGCGCGTATCACATTTACAGACGCGCCCCCGCTTGCCGTCCCGGTTTTTTTGTCTATTGAAATTCCCTTGTTTTTGTCGTATTCCGCAGAATCCGCCGCCGGGACCGTCCCGTCGGTTGTATAACGGATCAGCGTTTCCCCTCTCTCCCCGTTTTCGCAATATTTGCGCATGGCTCCGTCGTTTTCTTCGATAAACAGCACAAAGCCTTCGCGGTATATACCCGGTTCGGCGGCAAATCTCACCCCGTCGATAAATTTCAAATCCACACCGGCGTAATCGGAATGCTCAAAGTCAGCCCCGTCGGCCGCTTCAATCTTTTTGTTTTCGTTTTCATTTCCGTATCCGTACCGGGATTCATAAAATATGACGCCTGCCGAGATTAACGCGATGACAGCCAGAGATACTGCGGAAAACAAAATTTTTTTCTTCATAGCATTTGACCGTATTAAATTTTAAAACGCATTGAGGTATAATTTAATATTTGTTCGAAGCCTATTTTTTCATATAACGGTTTTCCAGCGTCCGTCGCCAATAAATCTATATAGGCGACATTCAATAATTTTGCTTCTTCCAAAAGTGCAGACATAACTTTGGTTGCTATGCCCTTTTTTCTGTATTCCGGATAAGTAAAAACATTGTAAACCGTTCCGACAAGGTATGATGAATCTGCTTTTCTCGGCGGTCTTTCGACGATTGAAAGAAACGCGGTTGAATATACTTCGTTTGCTTCTTCGGCAATAAAAGCCACAAAACCGTCGTTTGGAATCCATTTGCCGAAATATTCCCGGAGTTTGATTTTTATGTTTTCCAAATCATGCCAACTTTGTGCCTTATCGTCTTCGAAAAGAAAATCCATTCTCAGTTTTATGAGCAAATCCATGTCGTCAAGGGTTGTTTTTCTGATTTGCATATGCGAAGCCTCACTTTGCTAAAAAACATAAATTTCCCGACTGCAATATATAATATCATATCTCCCGCAAAACTTCAATGATAAATTTGTAAAGTTTTCAGGCGCGCCGGGATTTATATAAAACATATTGCAAAAAACAAAAAGCCATGGTATAATATGATTGCGGAAATTTATGTTTTGCGGAGGAAGAAAATGATTTTATGGGATTGGTCCGAATTTCAAAAGAAAATGACGACGATGCCTCCCCGTCCGATACTCCTGAAAGTATTGGAATTATTTGATGGATTTCAAGGTTACGCCGTCGAACTCGGTTGCGGGAGCGGAGTCGATACGGTTCATTTGATCAATTCGGGCTGGAAAGTATGTACAATAGACGCGACGACAGATGGATTTGAACATATAAAGGCCGCAATAAACAAAGATAAATTGTCCGATGTGGAATTTATCCGGGCGAATTTCGAAAATTTGACTATACCCAAGGCTGATTTGGTTTATTCCAGTTATAGTATTCCTTTTTGCAAACGGGAATCTTTTAACGCATTTTGGAATAATATCGTCAAGGCAATCAGAACAGGCGGCAGATTTGCCGGGCATTTATTCGGTGAACAAGACGGTTGGATAAATTTCATAAATGACATGACGTTAAAAACGAAATCCGAAGCAGACAAGTTGTTTGAAGGTTTTGACATAGAATATTTCGACGAGTTATGCGAAGACAGGCCATCATCCAATCCGTTGATAAACGGGGTTAAACGATGGCATGTTTTTGAAATCATCGCCGTGAAAAAATAACCTGAACAATCTTTTAGCCTAATAATTTTAGCGCTTCGGAAATATATTTAGGCGGTGCAAACAATGTAATTCTTCCCTTTTGTTCGTTCTCAATGTACTCGTACAGGTAACGCATATAGGCGGGGACTAACTCGTTGTCTTTTTCCGAGTTGATGAACGAAACGATTTTGTCCCGTTTTTGTTCGATAACGCCTTTTTCTTGATACAAATCAATTATCGCGCAGACTTGTATCTCGCCGGTGTAATCCGTGTTCACACCTTCAATGAAGTCCAACACATCTTGTTTGATTCTATCGGTAAAATCCTTTGTAACATTGCCGCTGTCCATAAACTTTTTTATGTCCTCCTCCGTAAAACGCCATTGACCGCCGATTTTTCGCCCTTCCAAAATTCCGTCTTTTAGGTAATTGCGTATTGTGCGTGTAGTCATTGAAGCCATTTTAGCAATGTCCTCAACTGTAAATAATTTTTCCATTAAAATTCCTCTCTTTCTGTGTTAAGATATGGTTTACAAGAAAGACAAATCGCGCGCTCTGTTTTCCTGCGTTTTCATTATATCACATATATTTTCTCTTGTCAATACCTTTTTTCATAATTTTTCATATTTATTTTTGATTTTGGTTTTCCTGTATTTTTATTTTAACGAAGCGTTTGTATTTAATATGACAAATAGTTGTCATATTGCAAAAATATAAATTTACTTATTTTAAAATCTTGACTAAAACAAAAAAAGATGATATAATAAAGGCAAAAGTGGGGAGGAAAAAAATGGCTGATAAAAGGAAAAAGGCAAGAATTACCAAACCGATTGCCGGGCAATCCGGCGCAAAATCGTCCGTAATGGAAGATATATGGCAGAACTACGACGCGGTGTTCAAGGATGCGGTGACGATGTTCAAAGATAAGTCGCTCGACTTTTTCGGGCTGCCGGAAGATATAACGATAACGGAGCCGCTGAAAACAGAAACCACGGAAATAGTTGTCAAGTCGGAATTCGCGGATCTGACGTTCAAGTTATCTAACGGAAAAGGAATGCATCTCGAATCGGAAGCGGACCTGAGCAAAAATGACTTATTCAGGTTTTGCCACTATCATGTCGATCTGATACGCGCATACGGAATCGATTTCACGACGGTGATATTCGTGAAAGACGAGTACAGCGTGGAGAGCTTAGATTACGAAATGCTGCAATTCAAGCCGGTAGTGATAAACTGTGGCGGTTACGACGCGGACGAGATATTGGCGAAACTGCAAGCGCGAGCTTCGGCAGGAGAACCGTTGAACGAGCTGGAGGCGATATATTTGCCGTTGTTCAAGAGCGCGAAGTACAGCCCTGCGGAGTTGCTGACGGAATCAATCCGTTTGATAAGCGCGGCGAAGATAGGTGACGAACAAAAGCTGAAAATATCGGCTTTGGCTTTGGTTTTGTCGAATAAGTTAGTAAGTGCGGAAAAAATCGAAAGTATATGGAGGGAGTTAAAAATGATGCGGTTAAAAGTCTTAGAGTACGGGTTGAGGCAGAGTATGGAAGAAGGAATGGAAAAAGGCATGGAAGAAGGTATTGCAAGAGGTATGGAAAAAGGTATGGAAAAAGGTATGGAAGAAGGTATGGAAAAAGCCACAAACCAAATAAAACGCATAAAATCGCTTTTTATCACAGAGCATTTATCTCCGGCAGAGATTGCCGGAAAGGAACAAATCACGGAAGATAAAGTCGCGGAAATCCTTGAAATACTCGGACTTCTTGAATTTTGATTTCGTTTGTGTTTTCTCCAGAAAACCTGAGTTTTACAGTTAAAGGCGTACCGATTAAAAATCTCATGCGAGGCGGTTGTAAAATGAATATTGGAATAATTGGAAGTTCTGATGGTCCTACAGTAATATATACTTCTTGTTCCCTTAATTGGATAATAATCATAGTTGGTGCAGTTTTGGTATGCGCTGCCGTTTTCTTCATTGCGTGGAAAGTTAAAAAGCGATGAAAATAAGGAAAAACGAAATGGTGTGATTATATGAGAAAATGCCCTAAATGCCTGAAATACGGCGAAACTGAAACTACGCGGTTTTGCAGTAAATGCGGCACGGAGTTGTTTTTCGAGGAGCGTTTTGAAAATAACAGTGAAGGCGATATTAAGAAAAATAACACGATATACCTGAAAAATATTTATGGTATTTTAGCTTTAGCGGGCGTTATTATATGGTCGGCGGCTATATTCCTGCGCGAAACGCCGTTGATGGATAACGCCGTTTTTAGGCGTATCCTCTGGGTCGCGCCGAACTTCGGCGTTGTTTGGGCGGGGATTGGTTTTACTTTTATGCTTTTCCCGCGTATTTTCAAAAGGGAATTCGAACCTAAGCATACTCTTGTTTTGGTCGGAGGCATTTTCGCGCTGCTCATATTGTCGGAGGGTATACATCATTTTTTTCTGGATTCGCCGTTCGACATATGGGATATGGCGGCGAGCGCGGCTGCTTCGATTGTTGTATTGGTTATTTACTTTTTCAGACTTTGCATATCATAATATTTTGCCTTTGTTTCGCTACGACTTTATGGCAATTCGGCGCAAATCAAATTTTATACCATCGTTAGTTGCCAATATATTTGTTAAATTTTGTTCTTGTAATTGATCTTGTCCTAAAAAACACTCTACTTTATTGGAGTCCTGCGTTATATACCAATGTTCACAAGTCGAACCGCTTGAATATAAATTGAATTTAAATTCTTTTTCCGCTTCTGAATTACTGTCAGACCATATTTCTATAACTAAATCCGGAAATCCGGCTGTTATCGTTTCAAAGTCGTTTACCAATGATATATTATTTTTAAAAAGCATATAATCCGGCTGAACATATTCAAGTTGATTTATTGTCCTTTTTTTGAAATATTCTCTATCTTCTATTAGGTTAATATCTACTAATTTACAAATATCGTTTGATTTTCTTTTTGAACCCCAATGCGCTAAAGCGCAATCTGATGTAAATATATCTATATTCTCTGCTTTATTTAAATTTTCTCTTCTTGAAACAAACTCATTAAGAATTTTATTATGTCTCCTTGTTGTTGACATTTGCATATATATATCCATTTTTTCAATCTCCGAATATTATATAAATTTCGATACTTCCCGCGCCATTTGCGCAACAGCGTTGAAAATAAAACTGACTGACCATATAATAGCATAAGTGAAATAAAACTTCAATGATAAATTTGTAAAGTTTTCAGGAGCATTGGTGAACATAATTATGATAAAACACAAAGGACTTATCATTCATCCGGATGAATTGACAAATTATTGGATCGAGCGGCTCTTATCGACCGATTTGAACCTTCTCGGAATCCACCCCGAGGGAGGGGTGAACGGCGGAAGGTCGGTTTACGCCGCCGCCGAATGGATAAAAGAACCGGAAACTCGGCGACTTTTGGGGATTCTGACAGACAAAGGCGTAGATATCGAATACGAAATACACGCGCTTTCATGGCTTCTGCCGAGAGATATGTTCGGCAGAGAACCCGAATGGTTCAGAATGAACGCCAAGGGCGAAAGAGTAAACGACTATCATTTCTGTCATTCCAACTCCGAACCTCTCGAATATATTTCGGAAAGGGCGAGAAAAGCCGCGGAAATTTTTAATCCTACTACCAAAAGGCATCATCTATGGCTGGACGATACGGACTGCGACTGCTACTGCTCGAAATGCAGGGAACTAAAAGAAGAAAAAGGACATACTCCGTCCGACAACGCGATGACGGTTTACAATGCCATACTCGACGGAATAAAATCGTTTGATTCAGACGCATTACAGTGTTATTTAGCCTACCACACAACTATTTCCGCACCCGAAAAAGTA
>Ga0123356_10002330_pt1 | contig 20392 bp, 16 predicted proteins | sample TergutEmb28metaG_2_FD_92546 | JGI IMG/M metagenome (GOLD analysis project Ga0123356, IMG submission 92546) | Embiratermes neotenicus P3 segment gut microbial communities from Petit-Saut dam, French Guiana - Emb289 P3 | ecosystem: Host-associated > Arthropoda: Insects > Digestive system > Gut ... | reverse complement strand
CACGGGTTTTTAGTTTTTCAATTTATAAAACCTTTTTGTATTCTCCGTAGTCAATTTCGCCACTTCATTAAATGTTAATCCCAACAGCCCAGCGATATGCTCTGCAACGTACTTTACGTTCTTCGGCTCGTTCACAGTCCCCCTCACAGGCACAGGCGCAAGGTACGGACAGTCGGTTTCTATCATCAACCTATCCCTAGGCACCGCCTTAATTGCATCTGCCGACATACTTGCATTCTTATATGTAATCGCCCCGCCGAATGCAAAGTATACATCCAGTGCCTTGAACCGCTCGACCTCATCCGCACCACCGCTAAAACAGTGCAACACTATCCCATGTTTCAAAATTTTCTTGTGTCCATTCAAGATTTCAAAAGTATCATCAAATGCGTCCCTGGAATGAACCACCAACGGCAGACCCATTTTCTCTGACAGTTTGATTTGCCTAATAAAGACTTCACGTTGGTGTTTCGCAGGCGTTTCCATATGGTAATAGTCCAACCCACACTCCCCAACCGCAACTATTTTCTTGTTCCCCTTTTGCTCCATCGCCCACACCTCGAACTCGTCACAGAAACTATCCGCAAAAATCGGGTGTACACCGACTGTGCAATATACATCTGTATGGCGGTTTGCAAATTCGACGGACTCTCGTGATTCGTCCACATCCGCACTTATCTCGACGACGCAATAAACGCCGTCGGCTTTCAAGTTTTTTACTATTTCGTCCGCTTGCTCCCGCAGTCGTGGGTCAAGCAAATGCACATGTGAATCAATTACCATTTGTAATTTTCAGTACCTTGTATTTAATCTTGCCGGCAGGAACTTTGATATCGACCTGCTCGCCCACCTTTGCGCCCATCAGGGCACTGCCGATAGGGCTCTCGTTTGAAAGTTTCCCGGAAGTAATATCACTTTCCAAAACTCCGGTAATGGTATATTCAACGGTCTTTTTGTTTGCGATGTTTTCAAGTTTCACACGTGTGCCGATATTGACTGCACTTGTGTCGGCTTTGGCGTAACTGAAAAGCCTGATGCGTGGCAAGGTCATCTCGATTTCACCGATTTCGGTTTCAAGGTTGTTTTGTGCCTCTCGTGCGGCGGCGTACTCGGCGTTTTCTTTAAGGTCACCAAACTCACGTGCAATTTTTATTTGCCCTGCAACTTCCGCCCTTCGTGCGATAAGCTCTGCAAGTTTTGTTTCCAACTTCTTTTTACCGTCAGCCGTAGCGAATATCGTACCATGTTCCATATTCTGCCCTTCCTTTTTTGTCAATTCAATATATAAACTTGTTCAGCATATGTCAACATTTTTTGTTTTGTCAATATGCCAAATATGGTATTCTCCATACATGCAAAGAGTTTGGGCAAAGATAATCACAGACCAAAAGGTAAAACGAAGCATCATCTATGACGCTGGCGAGCGCATTGAAACATGGAACTTTTTCACCCACGTCCAAAGAATCGCCGAGCAATTAAAAATCCCGACCCCTGTTGTGCTTAACAGTTACGCCGAGAATTTTTTGAATTACAACCTTATGAAGTTCAAGGCTCGTGACTTTTTGGAAGAAATCAACTTTGACTGGCTGTGGCTTGAAAAGGTTTAAGCCGACTTCGTTGCACTTGTGCGTTTCGGTGCTGCGGTTGGTTTTGCTTGCTTTCCAAAAAACGCCTTGCAAATCACAATTGCCGCCAATGTTACCGCTGCAACCCCGAATACTATGTAAAATATCCGACTTGCAATTGCATCAACCCCGCCAAAGACTTCGGCAAAGACGTCAAAACTTACAAGTCCCATCAACAAATAATTAAGTCCCCCAAACACAAGCACGGCAAACGAGATAAACATCACCCACTTCATTATCGCATTTTTGCTTCCCATAAACCCCCCAAATAAAAAAGTATCCTAGTCTTTGCGAAAGGATACTTTTTATACACATTTTTTGTTATTTGCTTTTATCTTCCTTGGGTGTGCCTTTCTGTTTGCCAAGTTTGACAACACCTTCACTCATCATCATCTTGATGATTTGCTGTGCAACACGTACCAATGATGCTTCGTCATATTCGTTGTACGCATATAAATCCGGGTCCAGACCTTGCAACAGCCCGCTTTGTACTTTCTCACGAATCTTGACGATGTCATCAAACATCCCAAGTTCCACAAACGGTTGCATATTGCCCCGCTTATGAAGCATGCCTTTGCGGTCATCTTTGTCGTTAAGAATATGTGTCAAGAAGTCTGTTGGCAAACCATCCCCTTTAAGGTCAGGTCGCCGCTTCAAAGTATCTGCCTGGTGATACCCGCACATTTCTGTGGTGAAAAAGTTTGGCTCTATGATTTTACCGTTCTCGTCTTTGTGTTGATATAAAAGAGCATCTTTAAGTATCGGATGCGAAGCAAAATCCATGGTTGGATTTGCATAAGCAATTTTAAGCATCTCTTCAACAAACGGTCGCATAAGCGTGAAAATCTTGCGTTCTTTTTCTTCGTCCAAAGGCAAATAGTTTTCGTACGCAAACTTCGTGACATCCTCGCCAGCTTTTGGTAGACGATTTTTGTCTTTGATATTAAAAGTTTCCATCGTTTGCTTTTCAAACCTTGGGTCTGCAAAGCCATGGAAAATCACAGGGTCACCTTCAAGACCAGTCCCATAAAGAACACGTGCAAGGAACTCGGCAATTGTAGTCTTCCCGCCGCCACTGTGCCCAGTAATTCCAACTTGTGCGTATCTGTCGGCACGCCCTTGCTGTCCCTTTTGCACCACAAAGTCAAGGTCGCCTGGCATAATAATTTGCCCGCTTCGAGTCTTTATACCGTCTTTCCTGACGTTTTCCGCCAGTTGCTTTAATTTCTCTTTATCCATGCCTAACTATATCATAACTAATCCGAAAATTCAATACCCAATCACCAGTTCGATATTTTGTAAAGGCAAAGCCTTGTCAAAATATCTCACCAGTTCGATATTTTGTTAATTATGCTGTAAGTGGCGTCGTTGATGCGTGGCTTTGCCGCTACGGCTTCTTGAAGTGGTGTTACGATAATCTCGTCAAACACCATACCAATGGCAACACCGAACTGGCCGTCTTTAATAAGGTCAACCGCCTTAATGCCGTAATGCGCCGCAAGCCACCTGTCACGGAAACTTGGCACTGCGCCACGTTGATAGTAATAACCTTGGTCAAGCCGCACCTTGTTATCATGTGCCCTTATCTTGATGCCTTCAAGGAAGGTCTCTAAATCTTTGCGCTTTTCCTCGACGATACCGATGCAACTTGTGTTGCCTTTGGCACGCTGGCTGGTAAACAAATCGGACACCTGCGCCGCTGTGTACCGTTTCTCGGATCTATCCACAAAGTTCGCAAAACACGCCACAGCCGATGTAAGCGCCAAATCAGAACACCCTTTGCCCATGACCTGTACCATAAAGCTACGCTCGTTGGTCTGCATCGTCGGCTTTATTCGGTCAACATATTGCACAATTGCCTCGACCGCCGACGCAAATCCAAGCGCATTGTTGGTATAATAACAGTCATTGTCCACAGTCGCAGGAATACCAATAACGTTAACACCAGATTGGCGCAACCTTTCAAGCCCTCGCAAAGACCCGTCACCACCCATAACAACAAGCGCATCAAAGTTGTGCTTCCTTATAACCTCGACCGCCTTGCGTGTACCCGACGGCGTAGCGAACACTGTACTCCGCCCGCACCGATAAACACACCCAGCAAGATGCGAAATGCCGTTGCACATATCTCGGGTTGCTTGTTCGAACTTCTCGTCCAAAATCCCGTCGTACCCCATTCGTGCAACCCAGACCTCGAACCCTTGTTGCATCGAATAGTTAAAAATCGCCTCCATACAGGCGTTCATGCCCGGTGCGTCGCCGCCCGAGGCAAGCATTAAAATTTTCTTTACCATAGTAAAGTTTATGATTTATTTGGGAGATTGTCGAGGGATTTTTAACCTGCTCCACAACAAGTATCAAGCACTTCCGTTGTTGCTTCGTCATGTTCTTTTCCACCGAAAAGGCGAAGTTTCTTATACTTTTCTTGTTTATCACTGTAACCATTCTGGCGTTCCTCTAAACAGTGCATACTATGACCGTGTACTGCGCAATGCTTCTTGCGTGCCTTTTCAAATTTCGCTACGTCTTTTTGATTGTATCCGCTCATGTTCATCTCCTAATTTATTGCAGCAATCTACCACAGCGCACATCGATTTGCAATAGTCATTTCTTGAACTGTCTACTCGTTTTCATATCCCGTCTTTTCTTATTATACATTATCGCAAACCGATGCGCCTCGTCACGCACCCGTTGAAGCAACCGCAGTGCATAACTCCTCTTTGGCAATATAATTGCCTCGCCGTTTTTCGGCACAACAATTTCATCCTTCTCACTAAAAGCAATTATATTCTCAAACATTCCTGCAACCACCCCCAACTGCCCCTTTCCCCCATCAACAACAATTAGGTCAGGAAAGCCCCAATCATCACGCTGCATTCTACGCCGCAAAACCTCTTGCATACTTTTATAATCATCAATGCCGTCGTGCGAGCGAATCTTGAACCTTCTGTATAACTTCTTCTCCGCCCTGCCGTCGATAAACACGACCATGCTTGCGACTGTTTCCTCGCCATGCAAGTTCGAAACATCAAAACACTCTATGCGCTTCGGTACTTTTGCAAGGTTCAACTCCTTCGCAAGCTCCTCGCATGCGCCGACTGTGAACTGTTGCTTGAACTCTATCTTTTCGATACTTGTCTCGACGTATTCCCGGGCATTCTCGTTCGCCATGTCAAGCAGTTTCCTCTTGTGCCCTTTCTCTGCCTCTGTAACTGTTTCCCCGATTTTCGGATTTTCCAAATAATACTGCGCAATGAAATCGTGCACGTCACCAAGAGTTCCCTCATTCGCAAAGTTCTGAATCCCGATAAGTTTCCCCGCCCGCACGGTAATCACACTTACGGCGAAGATGTTGCCGCTTGTATGCGTGCCAAACACGTCCGCATTCAAGTCCCGTGCCACGTTCGTAATCGTGCGCTCTTTCAATTTTTCAAGAAAGCGGATGCCGTCCCTATACCTTATTGCAAGTTCAAATTGCGACATCTCCGCTGCTTTTTCCATTTTCTCCGCAAGAATCTCATGCGCTCCGTAATCGTTGTCGCCACGCAAAAAACTTTTCACCTTGTCCAGGATTTCCTCGTCCGCTTTGTCCCGCACGCCGAAAACATCGTAAATCGTATCAAGCAAGCCCTTCGCCCAAATCCCGTTAAAATACGGTCCGAAGTATTTGCCCTTTCTGTTGGTCTTTCGTGTAATTTCAATTTTATCGCCCGCAATTAAGATATACGGATAAGTCTTGTTGTCTTTAAGCAACACATTGTAATGCGGCTTGTGTTTCTTTATAAGGTTCGCCTCCAAGCCAAGTGCATCATTTTCCGTCTTGGTCACAAAGTAATCAAAATCCACAACTTTCGAAAGCATCGCAGTAACTTTGCCGTCATGTGACTTGCTTACAAAGTAACTGCTAAGGCGCTTTTTCAAATCTTTCGCCTTGCCAATGTAGATAACATGTCCACTTTTATCTCGCATCAAATAAACTCCGGGAACATTCGGAGTAACACTTAATTTCTCTTGTATTCTTGTCACAGTTGTAGTATATACTATTTCATATGAGCACTCAACCAAGAAAAAGGCGAATGTGGATATTGATAATAATCCTTGTGGCGGTCGCAGTTGCCATAGGGTATTCATTCATGGGCGGCAGCAGCGGCGAGGCCATCGACCGAGGCGAGTTCTATGACGGTATCGGATACGACCCAACCCAAAGCCCTCTCCCATTTACCACCGACCCAGAATTCGAGACCGAATTTGCAATGATAGTTATCAGGGGAAACACCGTTTATATATTAAAAGATGGTGCTACGCTTGCCAAACAAAAAGCTTTTGCAAGCAACCCTTCAAGTAATGCAGACCTTCGATATTGGACAAACACTCCAATTGCCACAAGTCACCTTTTGGACGACTTCCGCTTTTGGCAAGGGACGAAGGGTAACGAAATCTATTTCGACGACCGTAACACTCCAACAAACGTAATGGATTACGTCATGCCTGTCCTTTACCTCTTGATTATCGGCGGAGTTCTGTTCTTTGTGTGGCGCAATATGTCAAGCCGTGGCGGACTTGGTAACATGGGTCGTCACCGTGCAACAAGAATTTTGGGCGGAAGTCTTCGTTTCACTGACGTCGCTGGTATCGACGAAGAAAAAGAAGAAGTCCAAGAAATCGTTGACTTTCTTCGCAACCCTAAAAAGTTCCTTGACCTAGGCGCACGTATTCCGAAAGGCTTCCTTCTTGTCGGCGCACCTGGTACCGGTAAGACCTTGCTTGCCAAAGCCATCGCAGGCGAAGCAAATGTTCCATTCCTTTCAATAAGCGGCTCGGATTTCAGCGAAATGCTTGTTGGTGTCGGTCCAAGCCGTATGCGTGACCTGTTCGAGGAGGCGAAACTAAACGCCCCTTGTATTATTTTCATCGACGAAATCGACTCTATCGCCCGTATGCGTGGTGTTGGCGTAAGCGGTGTTTCCGACGAAAATGAACAAACACTTAACCAACTCCTTGTACAAATGGACGGCTTTACAAAGTCCGAGGGCGTTATCGTTCTTGCCGCAACCAACCGCCCAGATGTTCTTGACCAAGCACTCCTCCGCCCTGGTCGCTTTGACCGCCAAATCGTTGTCCAAATGCCCGACGTACGGGGGCGAGAGAAAATCTTGGAAGTCCACTGTCGTCACAAACCAATTGGCACAGACGTTGACCTTAAACGTGTTGCCAAAATTATAAGCGGGTTCACAGGTGCCGACATCGAGAACCTTATGAACGAGGCCGCCATAATCGCTGCCAAGAAAAACAAACTTAAAATCAATATGGCGGACATCACAGAAGGTATTAACAAAGTCCTCCTTGGTCCACAAAAGCGCAGCCGCATAATCACCGACGAAGATAAAAAAATCACCGCCTTTCACGAGGCGGGTCACGCCGTTATTTCTCGTATCTTGCAACCGACTCAGATGGTTCAAGAGGTTTCCATTATCCCTCGTGGTATGGCCGCAGGTTACACCATCACCAACGAAAAAGATACCGAGACCCACCACAAAAGCCGCACATTCCTTAACACACAAATTGCTGTGTTCATGGGCGGGCGCATAGCCGAAGAACTTTTCACAGGCGACATCTGCACAGGCTCGACCAACGACCTGAAATACGCAACATTGCTTGCCGAGAACATGGTCACCAAGTATGGTATGTCGGAAAAGTTGGGACCACTTTATTATGGAAAGCATGACGAAATCGCACTTCGCATGTACGAGAATGCCCGTCACAGTGAAGTCCTTCAATCCACCATCGACAACGAAATCAAAGCCATCGTTCTTGCTGCCGAAAAAGCCGCACGGGAAATCCTTAAGTCCAATGCCTCCAAGGTCAAGGTTATGGCGAATGTCCTTCTTGAACGTGAAACAATTTACGCCGAGGATATCGACGTAATCATGAAAGGAAAAGATGAAAAGGCCGTCATCTTGGAAATGGAAAAGCGTGAAAAAGTGGCCAAAGCGCAAGAGAAAAAGGACCGAGCGGAAAGCGACCTTGCAAACCTTGAACAACAACTTAGCGTAATAATGGAAACCGCAGGGGTCCTGCTTGAGAACAAACTCGTCGACCTTGAATCAATTGTTAAACTTGAAGAAAACATGAGGCTTGCCCGTGAAATCGTGGGTAGCGGCGGAAAACTTGATTACATTCCTACGCTTGACAATATCGATAATTATGCTAATCTTGTAAAAGCCAACGAGCCAGAGGCTGTGAAAAAACCAGCGCAAACAAGGAAGAAAAAAGATGAAAAAGTTCCTGACAGCAACACTTAATTTCTTCAAAAAGAAAAGCGTCCAACTTTGGGCACTTATCATGGTGGGCGTTTGTGTTATAAGCTTTGGCGTTATGTCATGGATTATGGTCGCAAATAAAGTAAGCTTTACCCATCTTGAATTTACCGAGCGTGTCATGGACGCCTCGGCCCCAGGTGGTTTTATCGACACACAAATCCAATTTGACTTTATTCCAAGTTTGAACTGGGTCGATACAATTACATTTGCAAACAACAACGAAGACCTTGCAACAAGCCGACAACTTCAAAACAACAAACGGTTCGGTCAAACGGACGCCGTTGAATTGCAAGGTCAAGCACGAATCGTAAGTAATATCATGGACCGCCTTAACGGCGGACGAAGAACCAACTCGTTCACACAGTTTTCTACCGGCGGCGAGGGCAACAGAGACCTTGATGGGCGAGTCGTCAACACACACACAAGCAACTGGACATTCGAAGAACTAAGCGGTGGCGTTTGGATAAGAATTGTTTTCGTCACTCCGCAATTTGTTGTGAACCGTGATGTCACAGGAACTACAACAAGTTTCCCATGGCAAATCGAAACATTTAACCCAGACTACGAGCGCCCAAGGGACGCACAAGACCGCCCAATTACCCAAGCCCTTACAAGAAACCAATACAACAACCATATCATCAATGCTATCCACATTCCACTTGGGAATGTTGGCAACCGCTTTACACGCCAAACATGGTATCTTAGCGTCGGTTCGCAATCCATTAACAACACCACAAGCATGGGATTTACATTCGAAACCTATGGCAACTATCACCGACTTATGCGCTATGTAAATAACATAGACAACGACTATCTATTGTGAAAAAGTTTCAAAAAAACGATACAGGTTTTATATGTGCGAACTGTGGGTTTAATGTGCCACCTCTTGTCTCGTCAAGTCGTGACCATTGCACCCGATGCCTTTTTGGCCTGCACGTTGATATCAACCCAGGCGACCGAGCAAATACTTGCAGTGGTATGCTTGAACCTGTCAATATTACTACTGACGCCCGCAAAGGTTATGTGATACACTATAAATGCAAAACTTGTGGAGCGACACTCAACAACAAATCCGCACACGACGACAACTTCGAGGAGATTTTGAAGATATGCAAAACGTCAGCACAATCGTAGCGATCACCACCCCACCTGGTAACAGCGGTGTTGGTATTGTGCGTATCTCTGGTCCAAATGCACTTGGCATCGCCGAAAAAATGTTCAGCGAAAAAATAAAACCTCGCATCGCAACACTCGGGACGGTACTAAACGACACTGCCCTTGCAATTTACTTCAAGGCACCAAACAGTTTCACCGGCGAAGACATTGTCGAGTTCCAATGCCACGGCGGCTGGCTTCTGCTGAACAAGGTTGTCCAAGCTGCAATTGGGCACGGTGCAACACAGGCAACACGGGGCGAGTTCTCTCGCCGTGCATTCATGAACGGCAAAATCTCGCTTGACCAGGCGGAAAGAATCATCGAAATAATAAGCGCCGAAAGCGACACCCACCTTAAATATGCAACCCAAGGGATTACCGACCAACTGAAAGCCTTTGAAAGGTCCTTGGTCGAGATTACCGCCCAAATTGAAGTAAGTCTTGACCACCCCGAAGAAGCCGCAACTCCACCTATTGAGGCCCCCCTTAACAAACTCCTTACACAAATCAAAGCCTTGACCGACACCACAGCCCAAGGCCGCATAATCGCAAACGGCATTAACGTAGCGGTCCTAGGCAAACCAAACGTCGGCAAAAGCAGTATCTTCAACGCCCTCTTAAACAACGACCGAAGCATCGTAACCGAAATCGCAGGCACAACCACAGATACCATCTCTGATGCGATTCAATATAACGGCATCAAAATCATCTTCCATGACACCGCAGGATTGCGTGAGGCAGGCGGCAAAATCGAAAAACTTGGAATCGAGCGCACGAAAAAAACAATCAACGACTGTGACGTTGCGCTTGTAATATTCGATATCACAGAAGCATTCGACCACGGAGTTTTGGAACTTGTGGAAGGTAAACCTCACATAGTCGTTTACAATAAATGTGATTTGAAAAGACAACCTAACCTTTTCATGGTAAGCGCAAAAACAGGCGAAGGTATCGGGGCAATCAAACAAAAGATTTTCGACCTCTGCGTCACAACTCCGCTCTCCACCGACCAAATCATCATCACCAACACACGCCACGCAGCGGAACTTATAAACGCCCAGCACGCCCTCGAACACGCCCTTGTATCAATTAAAAACCAAATGCCACTTGACGCCATCGCCACAGACATTCAAGCCGCCCTCGGGCACATTGGCAACCTAACTGGTACACACGCCTCCGAAGCGGTGCTTGACGAAATCTTTTCAAAGTTTTGTTTGGGGAAATAGACAATGAAGAAAGACTTCGACGTAATTGTTAAATGCGACCCTGTCGCATGCCCCAACTACGATGTAGTTGTGGTCGGCGCAGGCCACGCAGGCTGTGAAGCCGCATGGGCGGCGTCACGCCTTGGAAAGACCGTAATGCTTCTAACCCTTGACCTTAAAAGTATTGCTTACCTTGCCTGTAATCCGTCCATAGGCGGCACGGCGAAAGGTCACTTGGTTTGCGAAATCGACGCCCTCGGCGGTTTGATGGGGACTATTGCCGACAAGACCGCCCTGCAAATCCGCATGCTTAACACCACCAAAGGTGCGGCAGTGTTTGCCCTGCGTGCCCAAGTCGATAATGTCAAATACCCAAAAACGATGAAACAAACCCTTGAAAGCATTGATAACATCACAATTAAACAAGGCGAGGTCACCGAAATCCTAACAACGTCATTGCGAGGAGCCAAAGGCGACGTGGCAATCCAGACAAATGGAATAAAGCTTTCAACCGGCGAGACATACACAAGTTCCTCCATCGTCGTAGCAACAGGAGTATACCTGAACAGCGAAATCCTTGTCGGCGAAACTCGTGCCGATACTGGTCCCTCGGGATTTGCAAACTCGAAATCCCTGACAAAATCCCTTGTAGGACTCGGACTTGAAATTCGTCGATTCAAAACGGGGTCTCCCCCTCGGGTGCACTCTGACACCATTGACTACGGCAAAACCGAAAATCAAAAAGGCGACACAGGAATACAAACTTTCAGCTTCCTAACCACCAAACCAATAAAGAACGTCATCGAGTGCCACCTGACATACACCAACGCCGAAACCCACAAAATCATTCGTGACAACTTGCACCTTTCCGCCATGTACGGTCCACACGCCAAGTTGCGCCAAAAAAGCACAGGACCAAGGTATTGCCCTTGTATCGACGACAAAGTCGTGCGCTTCCCAGACCGTGACCGCCACCAAATCTTTTTAGAGCCCGAGTCAACTTCAAACAACAAAGTCTATCTGCAAGGCCTTTCAATGAGTCTTCCAACCGACGTCCAACACGACGTTGTTCATTCAATTGCAGGCCTTGAAAACGCCAAAATCCTACGTGACGCCTACGCAATCGAGTATAACTGTATCAACAGTTTGCAACTCCTGTCCACCCTTGAATACAAGGGCTGCAAGGGTTTGTTTTTCGCAGGACAAGTAAACGGCACAAGCGGTTACGAGGAAGCCGCCGCCCAAGGGTTAGTCGCAGGAGTAAATGCCGCACTCTGCGCAAAGGGAGCGACTTTGTTTCGTAGCTTGCCTTTGCAGCCGCAAAGCGGCGAAACCGCAAGCGAAGAAACTATGTCGCAACCTTTCATACTTTCCCGCACAAACAGTTATATAGGAGTTTTAATCGACGACCTTGTTACAACTGGCACAAACGAGCCCTATCGCATGTTCACCTCACGTGCCGAGCACCGCCTCTACCTTCGCCAAGACAACGCCGACCTGCGCCTAACGCCTATTGGACGTGACATCGGACTTGTGTGCGACAACCGCTGGAAAGCATTCCAAAAGAAGCTGAAACTAATCGAACAACGTGACCCATCCGTTCAACATATCCTTGACATTGAAAAAAAATACGAGGGTTACATCAAACGTGAACTTGCCAAAATCGCCGAAGCCAAACGTTGCGAAGCGACCCTCCTCCCCGACAACCTTGATTACCACAAAATCAATGGTCTAAGCATCGAGGCCCGTGGGAAACTAAACCTCGTGCGCCCGCAAAACATTGGACAAGCATCCCGCATCACTGGCGTTACCCCTGCGGATATCAACGTACTTTTGATTTGGCTTAAAAAGAACAAATAAAAATGCGAGTGACACTCGCATTTTTGTCGCTGAAAAAATACGAGGGTCACTCGTATTTCTTTTTATAATTTTCGTCTTCTTCGTATTCGGTGTCGTCTTCTTCCTCTTCCTCTTCTTCTTCTTCGTCAACGTAACTTGCGTCGAAGTCGTCAAGTGGGTCGCTACTTGCTTCCTCGTCCGTTTCGTCTTCTTCCTCACCTTCTTCGCCAATCTCGGCAAGGCTTATGATTTCAAGTTCCTCTTCCTCGTCATTCTCGCTTACTGTTTCTTCTTCCTTTTGCTCGTCGGCTTCTTGCACGACAACACCGCCGTAAAGGGTGTCAAGTTCGTCTTCGGTCAAATCAGTCTCGCTCATACATGTACTGCATACTGTTTCGTCTTCCGTAACAAAGTTAACCTTGCATATCGGACAAAGCCCCATTTCTTTGCCAGACTCGTCCGCAAAGTTGGTCGCAAGGGCCTGCATCTCCTGCTTGCACACTGGGCAATACCTGTCCTTTTTCAAAACGAAATTCAACTCGCAACGAGGACAACGAATGTAAATGTTTTTACTCATCAAGCACATTATAGCCATAGTATTCACGATGTCAAGTAATTGTTGCAATTTTTCAGAGCATTTGATATATAATTACATGAAAATCAAAACAGTCAAAGGAGTATACGCAAGCAACACCTACGTCATCGAAAACGAAGACGTGCAAATCGTCGTGGAAGCTGGCGCACCCATGGGCGATATCCGTCAAGCCTTAGGCAACAAAGCCCCAGCTGCGATATTCCTGACACATGAACACTTCGACCACGTGGCGCACATCGCCGACTATGCCGCCGCCTTTCCCAAGTGCAGGATTTTCTGCCACCCTGCAACCTTAAAAGAACTTAAAACGGGCGAGATTAACCGTGTCCTTGGTATGTTTGCGGGGGTCGATGTTGCTACGCCGAACTCCTTTCAAAAATTCGAAGAACTTGCCGATGGAGAAACTATCAAACTGCACCCATTCACGATAAAAACCATTTTCGCCCCAGGGCACAGTGACGGTTCGGTCATCTACCTAATCGATAACATTCTTTTCACTGGCGACGTTCTGTTTGCAAACAACATAGGGCGCACAGACCTTGTCCCGAAAGGCGAAGAAGAAATGCAAAAGACACTTCGCAAATTGCAAACACTTGAATTCGAAAAAGCATATCACGGCCACAACGAGCCAAGTTCCTACGCCACCCAACAAAAAAACATCGCCGCCCACATTTATTGAAAGACACTTACATCATAACCGAAAATATAACTATTAAAAACGCACCAAGTAACGTTATGGCGCTTATAAGTTTGTACCTATTGGAATAACCGTATGCCGTCGGCAACATCTCGCTAAGCGCTACATAAAGCATCGCTCCTGCGGCGAAACTAAGCGAATACGAAAGCAAAGCACTTATCATTCCGATATAGTACGCAGCAATGGCGCCGAACACAGCAGGCAACCCAGCAGCCGCACAAAGCAACAAAATCTTCCACACATTCGTTCCACTTGCTTTCATCGGTACCGCAATTGCCAATCCCTCGGGAACAAAGTGAAGAAAAAACACAACACCAAGCAAAAGCCCTATCCCCAAATGCCCGCCCGCTCCGATGGCAAGACCTTCTGGCAAACTGTGCAAAGCCATCGCAATAAAAATCGTGATACCAATTCGTTTCAACTTGCGCTTGTCACCTGATGTAATTTCGTCCTTGCTAACTTCAACTTGTGTGGTCTCTTTCTCGCTTTTATCCTTGCTGAACAGGTTTATTACATAAACAAATACAACGCCAAGAAGCGCCCCGCCAAGTGCCGCCCAAATACCGCCAACATCAAAAGACTCTGGCAACAATTCAAAAAGCGAAACACCTATCATTGCCCCCGCCGCAAACGCAAGCATAAGTGAAATATAAGCCTTGCTTGGCTTCTTTATCGCAACGCCAACTATACCGCCGACAAAGGTTCCGATAACACCGGCTCCTATGGCAATAAGGACAATCTTCAGCAACAACGGCATCGCTTCCCTCCACTACCAACTATATGCAAATATCATACATACCACTGCTACCACTCGCAAGTAAAACTGTTTGGCATTATGCCAAAAAAATCCCCGCCGCTTGGCGAGGATTCTTTTTCTTGGAGGTAAGTTACTTAATCGAGCCGTCGCCCTGAACAACACCAAGCACTTTATCATCAAGACCAACAATTGCGCCATCTGTCATTCGAATCTTCGCAAACACCTTGCCGTCTTTGTCCGCTATGGAACCGTCTGGCTGAAGCTTCGCCACCACGTTTCCGCCTCCGTCGACGATAGACCTATCCGCCGTCATCTTTGTGCCTGTAAGCCTTGGTAAAGGTGCCGCCTGAGGCGCAGCTGGCGCAGGTGCTGGTTTCGGCTCTGGTGCAGGCGGTGGTGTTGGTCTTAGTACCTGTGCCATAGGCGCAGGTGCAGGAGCTGGTTGAGGTGCCTGTTTCGGCGTAGGTGCCGGCGCAGTTTCAAACAGTTGCGGTTCAGGAGCAGGTGCAGGTGCCTGTTTCGGCGCAGGTGGCTGTTTTGGCATCGGTGCGGAAGCCGCTTTCGGCATAGGCGCAGGTGCCGCCTTTTGAACAACTTGTGGCTTGCCTTTGCTGTCGCCTTTGTCACCCTTTTGTTTTTTCATCTCTGCCTTGATTTGTGCCTTGGTAATCTTGCCAGTATCAGCACCCGAGCGCAAGTCGGAAATATACCCACCAACGTCACGTTTGATTTTCTCGGTACGCCTTCCTTCAAGTTGCGCTTTGATTATCTTTTTACGCTTGCCATTTACTACCATGAAACCGATAAGGACAATAAGCAAGACAGGAACAACAGCACCAGGAATTGCAATAGCCATAATCAACCCATCATCAAGCGAATGACCAACGTCATGCACAAATTCGAACTTGCCACCTGTAAGCATGTCTCCGGTCAATGTCAAAGAAATACCGCTTGCACTGATATCTTTCTTTGGAACAGTGGCAACAACCTGACCAGCCTTGTTACGAATCCTCCATGACTTGATTACGTTGTTTGATGGCAATGCGTCAAAAGTAAACACAAGTGTCTGGCCAACACGGAATTCTTGCCGTGTTCCATTCATGGACGCTTCTGTGAAGCCAACGGCAACAAAATCCGAATCCATACCATAAAGCTTTGCCCTGAAATTCACCGTAATGATTTTGTCGTCCAGAAGCCTCTGGTCAACAAGAGCGTTGCTTGAAGGGCTCCTATCACGGTCAAACCCTGCAAACTCGTGGAACGCATCATGCGTTGTTGCAGTAATCTCGAAACGGTCATCAGGTTCTAAATAGTTAGAGACGGTGTGGTCAAGTGACTGGCGACTTCCGCCCCTAATCCTGACAAGCGTTACTGTGCCCATGCTTTCCGATGCGCCTGCAAAGGCAACATCAAGTTTGAACAGTTTTGTAAGTTCGATTATTATGATGATTTCGGAACTAAGACTTAGATACTGGTCAAAGAAAATTACGTCAAGTTCTTGACCAAAAACGTACCTTGTTCCGCCCGCTTCCGTGCGTATGGGCTCGAACTTTTCATATCTTATATCGCCATTTGGATTTTTCAACTTTATAGAGATACTTTCAAACTTGTATCCCGCTAATCCGTTGAATGTAATGTGGTCAAGGGTTTGCATAGGGATAAAGCCCAACACACTGCTTGGATTATAAGGTTGGTCAGTGCCATCAACCGAAACACGAACACTGTTACCAAGCGGAACGTCAACACCGCCGCCGATATGGCCAGTATCCTTGTTAATTGCACCCGCACGTGCGCTTATGGTCAAAGCGTAATCGATGTTGTTTTCCTTGAAAACAGCAGTTATCACACTTGTTCCACCGATTTTGAAACGGAATTCCGAAGCAGGGAATTCTGGTGCTGGTGGTTGTGGCAACGATGGGTCTTCCGTTACCCCGCTTGTGACAAATTCCTGGAACATCATAAACTTGTCACTTCTGCCGATAACGCTTATAAACGAGCCTCTTTCAACATTATGATTTGTAAGGGCCCCAAGATGTTCAACGGGCTTGGTGGCAAAGCCTGGACTGATAATTCGTATTCTAAGCAATTCATCGTTAAGCAATCCAATAGTATTTCCATCGGTGTCTTTCACTTGGACTGTTAAAGTGTGCATAACGGCAGAGGCTTGTGCAACTTGGGTCGCAAGAGGCGCATAGAAAACAGAAAGCATGCCACCAATGACGAACACAAGTCCGATGCACGCTATCAATGAAATTCGCATAAACATTTTTCTCATGATTTCCCCCTCCCCTTAATCCTTCACCAGGTCGCTGATGATGTTTTGTTTAAGCCTTGACATACCCTCTTTGTGTTTTGCAAGGGCAACCTTGTAATCAGCCCTCTTCCTTCGAAGAGAGATAATCATAAAGATAATCCCGATAAGAACAACCAAGGCGATAACTCCGACCGCAACCATACCGCCGATAATCATTGGGTTCATCTCGGTATCAATTTCAATAGTAGGAGTAAACCCAGGGGTGTTACTGTTAAGCGCCCCAAGCCATCCCCTTCCATTCGCTGCGACAAGCCAGTCAACAGTAACGTTGATTGTCAACTTGCCGTTCCTGTAAACCATGCCTGGAATGTCTATCTCGCTTATGTCAACGTCGCCAATTCTCATTGTTTTGAATACCTGCATATCAGGTGCGTCGAATGTTATAGATACTGTGTTACCTATTGCGAAAGTAACTATTTCGCTTGTTTGTTCGACGTTGTCAATTTGCAGTGTATGAGATGGAAGGTTGGCGGTGTTCATTGTGAACTGTTTCGATTCAAAGTTCACTGTGATATCCCTGTCCATGCGCAAGTTGAAGACCAGTCCCTCCGCCCCAACAATGTCTTTATAGCGATAGTAATCCGATGGCAACGGAATAATTTCGACAAGTGTGTCGTAGTTACAGTCAATGAACTCTGCCGTTGCAAACGGGTTGGTGGCGTTCGCCCACGTAGTTCCGTTGACCGATGTGCCGTTAATCTTTAACACGTACCTGTTGTGCCATGGCTTTTCGGAATTATCAGAAACAGCAATACTTAGTTCAAGTTTGTCACTGAAAATTGCAACAACCACGATTTCATTGTCACGGTTTTTAAGCGCATTGACAAAGGCGGGCGCAAAAAGTATATCCTTGATAATAGTTTTTTCAGTAACTGTCCCTGGATTAAGAGTTTCAAATGCAAAGAAGTCCGCAATAGGTGTTGCACCAAACTTCCCAGTTGCGATGTCGACCATAGTGCCGTCTGGCATACGGATACGCCATGCAACGTGTTGAAGAGTTTTACCTTCATGGGTATAGCCTTCACCTGCTTCAAGGTCAATATCCTCCGACCACACTGTGTCACTGATTTCCCAGCCACTGCCGATTATTTCTTCATCATCAAGTCTTGTACCGTCCCTGTATAACCTTTCGGCCACAAGACCCACCCACTGTTGAACGAAATCCATCTCGATTACAACGTCTTCGGTAATGCTGAATACAAGCACCCCAGCGGCAATTCCCTCGGTGTTAATTGTCGCCGAGCCCGATGTAACCCTGTATCTAATCTCGTGATAACCGCCAGAGCGAACCTCGATACGTATCTCCGAGTTCAGACCTGCTGGATTAGCCACCCAAGGGCTATCAAAATACTGAAGTCCCTCACCGTCGTTATATGCAAGGAAAACTTCAATGCCCGCATCTTCCAATTCTTGAACCGAAAGCCAGCTTCCGCCAAGCGTTAACCTTGTAGTACGCTCGGGCTTGTAACTTGCGTTAATAACGATTTCAGTACCAGCGTGCAAGAATTCGTTAGGGAACTCCTCGGTCAAAGTAAGCCACATAAATCCATCCGAGAACTGCCCGAAAAGTTCCTGCGAACCGACCACAAGTTCATTATAAGGAGTGCCACCCGCAGTCATAAGGGTATAGCTGTTGAAGCTGTAACCAGCTGCGGACTTTGGCGCAAACCAAATAAGTTGCGGGTTGGAAGTATCAGTAGTCACAACAGATATTTCTTCTGTCGGATATGCTACTCCTGGAACAGGTTTAGGCCTAAATATACCAGATGATGGTGCCGTCTCTTCAACTTCTACCGCAGAAACTGCGTTGATTTTGACGTCGTAGATAATTGCCTCGAATTCGACTTCTAGGTCAATGTCCGCAAGTAAAGAAGCAATTACAATGTTGCCGCCTGTGGTTGCATTAAAGTCTTTACTTACAACAACCAATGGCGAAATCCAATCAGGAATTGTGTTTGCACCAACAGTCAAGCTTGCAATCGCAACACCATTGACATCCGCTGTCTCGACCTTATTGTGCCTGTTCGGTGTAATTGTAATTGTAACCTCTACACCGCTTTTAATTGATGTCTCGCCACCACTGGCAAGTTCACTGATTTGTGTACCTATACCAAGCGTTACAACACCGCTTCCATCACCGCCAATAACAGGAATTACCCTTGCGGTATCCATAAACATCGGCCTGATAGTAAACTCGGTCATTGTGCTTGCAGGCACGGTACCGAACTCGGTTTCAAGAAGCGCAATTGTAATCATATGACGCAAGTCAACCGACTTTGTGCCAGCAGGAGTTCCAAGCGTAATTGTCATAAGTGTAATGAAATTGTCGCCGTCAAGACTTATTTGCCAACCGATATCAGCCTCTTCACGACCTGCCCCCGGATTAACCGAAACCATGAACGATTGTCCGATGGTAAACTTGGCAGGCGTGCTTGGACCTGTTGGCCTGATAGCCGCCGGAGTTGTTATGTACTCTTCATCTTCATCAACAGCATCGTCGTACAGAACTGTAAACGGACGCTCTTCCCATATTGCAAGGAATGTTTTGCCGTTATTTTCAAGCGAGTACGGAATTGCTGTACCGATGGTATAGTCCGCAGGCTTGTTGCCAGAGATGCTCCAACCATAAAGTTGGTATCCTGTCTTTGCAAATGCCCAGTCACCAGCCACGTTTGTAAACGCCGTTGAACCGTTCAGTGCCGAACGTGGAGTTGTCGAACCAAGACCACCATTTGGCAAAAATGTCATTGTGACCATTGGTCGGTCGAACTCGACACGAATTGCCTCGACACGAGCCGATGTTACGTCCTCGATGTCATGTGTGCTTGGTCGGTTTGTTATTGTACCACCGTTAACTGTAAACACCGAGATTATATAATGATTATCAGGACTAATTTCAACTTCAAGTGTATAGACCCTGTTCTCGATTTCAATAATCCTAACCTCGACATCGCCACCTGTACCAATGACAAGGGTATACAGAAGCTCTACCCTGACCTGAATGTTGTCTGTCATTGTCCAAGTGTATGTCCAGATATGAGTATCAGTTGTGTCTTGGTCGAATTCCATCCACACGCCGTCGATACGCACCACAGGAATTGTGTTTACGTAAAGCCCCGACAATGTGACTGTTATTGTGTAATCTTCGCCGTGCAGTCTTGCATCGGGGTCGACTGAACCTGTCAAGGTATAGCCTGTTCCACTTCCAAGGTCGACTGTGTATCGGTTGTGTTGCCATACTGGATAGAACGTCACTGTTGCGAACGGTGTACCAGGGTTAGTTGTATACCAACCATTAAGTGAATACACAAGTGGTCCGCCATCAGTAATCGCCCAACCGATTTGTGTATAACCAGTTGTTGTGAATACCACACCAGGAAGCCTGAAGTTCTCGGTGAACTCTTTGGTTCCGTCTGGCTCGCTGCCACCGATTTCATGTGGTCCGAAGCTCGAAACCGGGAATGTACCCTTTGCGAATGCCATTGTATAAGTAATCGGTGTCCATTGAGCCGTAAGAGTAGTAATCGGGAACGGAGCAACCGCAGCGCCACCAGTTGGACTGAATGTATACGTACCTGTTGTCGCATTATTTGTCCAACCCGCAACATAATCACCAGCGGCTGTCCAGCCATCGAATCTGAACCCTGCCCTTGTCGAAGCAAGAACTGTATGTGTCGAACCCGACAAACCGTCTATTGTAGTAAGTCCCAAGTATTCTCCGCCTGCCGCATCAATAACAAGCCTTGAACGGTTTTGCGTCCAAATAGCGGTCAGCGTAGTGGTAGTAGTATTCTCTTCACCGAAAACGAATCTTCCTGTGCCCGCGCTCCAACTACCATTCTCCGAACCAGTTCGTGTCCAACCACCAAATGTCCAACCAGGTCT
>Ga0123356_10002329_pt1 | contig 20397 bp, 16 predicted proteins | sample TergutEmb28metaG_2_FD_92546 | JGI IMG/M metagenome (GOLD analysis project Ga0123356, IMG submission 92546) | Embiratermes neotenicus P3 segment gut microbial communities from Petit-Saut dam, French Guiana - Emb289 P3 | ecosystem: Host-associated > Arthropoda: Insects > Digestive system > Gut ... | reverse complement strand
GTACCCCAAAAGACAGAATATCAGGGCCTGGTTGCAGAAAACGAAAAATGAGTACGCGCCATGGGTGCCGCCATTAGTGCCAAGATTACCTTCTCCTATTCCCCATTCCAACTTTGGCGCCCAAGAAGCCATACATGAAAGGCGCTTTTGAATGTTCGTATGCATAGTGGAAAGGCACCGCAATAAATTTTGCAAAGAAAGAACTATTTGCATTTGAATTTAATCCGAAAGTGCCTCCAACGGTAAATCCCCACAATGGGGTATAGCCAACATCGGCGGAAAGCTCCACTTTTGCAAATCTCCATCCCCATTTTCCCATTATTGGTATTACTGAAAAAATTCCATCCAAAAGACCAATTGATGGCATTACTTCAACAGAAAAAAATCTGGTAAGCGCAAAATCAGCAGTCAATCCCTGGATAAATATGCCGTCTCCAAGACCCATTCCGCCGCCTAGATATACCCATTTATCCCATGTACCCCATTCAGATAATACGTTATGGTTTCTATTTCGTGCTTTACGCTCTTTTGTGTGCGTATCTTCTTCCTGTTTTTCCATATTTACGGAATATATATGTACAGATGAATCTTCAATACTAATTACCTGCATTTGTTCACTTTCAGAACCAATCACTGGAGGACGGACTTCAAAGTGAAACCATTGCGTTCCGTCGGCGGGCCGGTCAAGAATGTCATGGGGGATTATGCAAAAACGATAATCGCCCTGCGGCAAAGAAACATCAATATACAGCGTCATTGTAAAATCGCGCAAATGGCTCTGGTATGTTCCGTTTTCCAATCGATCAATTTCAACTGCATAGCGCAAGGCATGATCGCCGCCGCTCCAGACAATACGCCGTGCAAAATGCGGCGTATCGGCAGCTTGCGCTTCAAGAAATGGCGTTAATCCTATAAAAAATAAAAAAACAAGTAAAAAATGCGCTAAACGGTAATTAATTGCCATTTGGCATTGTATAATACAATTACATAATTGGTCAATATGCCTTGTCAATAGGCCTACCCCACTGCCCAAATTGCTTCCTGAGTCATGCGGTCGCAGCGTTCGTTGTATTCGATGCCGGCGTGGCCGCGAATCCATACCCAGGAAAGGGGGAATTCGCCGGCAAGAGAATCGAGTTCTACCCATAGGTCCTGGTTTTTGACTGGTTTTTTGTCGCTGGTTCGCCAGGCGTTTCGTTTCCAGTTTTTTATCCATTCGGTAATGCCTTTCTGGACATACTGGGAATCGGTGTAGATTGCCGCCTGACGGGGAACGGCGCTTTCGGGATTTTGATGCATGGCTTTGAGCGCCCGCAATGATTCAATCACGGCGCTTAGTTCCATGCGGTTGTTGGTGGTATTTTTTGCATTGCCCCATTGTTCGGCCAGTATCTTGTCGCCCTGAAAGGTTTCCAGCACCATGACATACGCCCAGCCGCCCGGACCGGGATTGCCTGAGCAGCCGCCATCGGTATAAATTTTCAACGCTGTTTCCATAATCTGTTATCTCCTACTATATAAGAGGCAGCGTTGTTATGCAACGCTGCCCCTGTGCCATTATTCAATGGCGGTGATTTTGGCGGCGTGGGCGCTCCAGTTTGCGGCGGCTTTGTATGCGGCAACACTGGCGGCCGGTACCTTGATGGCAAGATCGGGGTGGGTGCCGGTTAGTACGGTTGTTCCGTTCAATGTCGTGGGCGGTTCTTCACGAAGGCAGATTAACCGCTTAAGATTACTGCAGCCATTGAAGGCTCTGGTACCAATGGATGCAATGTCCTCGTGCAGGGTCATTTCGGTCAGGCTGGTACAGTTCACAAAGGCATTATTCCCCACCGATTTGATTCCCGCAGGCAGTTCCGTCAGCGCCAGTTTTGCGCAGCCGCTGAAAGTGTCGGCAACAATGGCAGTAAGTCCCGGCGGCAAAGCAGTAAGCGTAATATTGGCGCACCCGCTCAAAGCGTTACTGCCAATCGAGGTAACTCCCAGGGGCAATTCTGCAAGCGCAAGATTGGTACAGCCATTAAAGGCATTGGTGTTAATTGCCGTTACGCCATCAGGTAATGCAGTCAGTGTAAGGTTTGCGCAATTTCTGAAGGCATAGCTGCTGATAGCCGTTATGCCGGACGGAAGCGCCGCAAGCGTCAGATTAGTGCAGCCATCAAAGGCATAACTGCCAATAGCGGTAATGCCCGCAGGCAATGCAGCAAGCGCGATGTTTGCACAACCCTGAAAAGCATTGGCGCCAATAGACGTTATTCCTGCGGGTAATGCAGTCAGTGCAAGGTTTGTACAGCCCCGGAATGTAGAACTGTTAATAATCGTTATCCTTGCGGGAAGCGCACCAAGCGCGATATTCACGCAGCCGTCAAAGGCATGGCTGCCGATAAAGGTAATGCCCGCAGGCAGTTCAGCAAGCGTAATATTCGCGCAACCATTAAAAGTATCAGCGGCGATGGAAGTAAGACCGGAAGGCAGTTTCGTTAGCGCCAGATTGGTACAGCCGCTGAACGCAGCGCTGCCAATGGAGATAATGTCCGCAGGCAGTTCCGCAAGCGTCAGTGCCAGGCAATGGAAAAAGGCATGGCTGCCAATAGTGGTTATCGCTGCAGGCAACGCTGCAAGCGCCAGATTCGCGCAGCCGTAGAACGCATAATCGCCAATGAAACTGACGGTCGGGGGCAGGGAAACAGACTCAAGATTCGCACAGCCATAAAAGGCATACGCGCCAATGCCTGCAAGATTCGCGGCGCTGAAATACCTGAGATTATCAAAACCGCCAAAAGCGCCGGTCGATTCGGAAAGTCCGGCCGCTATACCCACTGCCTTATCGGGCAATGTAATGGATACAATCCGGTCCTTTCCGGCGGCGCTGTTACCGCCGGGGTTGAACACCGTACCAGTCATATCGCAGAGCGCAAGATCAAGCGCCACAAATTTGCCCGCCGCATCAATTGCCGCAAGCAATTCCTGCCAGACACCGGAAACACCGGCCATGGTTCCAAGGTGTACCTTGATAGATAGTTCCACCGGGTCATCAATACAGCTGCCGCCCGGCTGGTTTTTGAGCCATGCTTCGGGAATGCTTTTGTCAAAAAGCCACTGCGCATACAGGGTAATGGGGGCAGTTATGGGAGTCGCAAAATCAAACGCGCTTCCCCCTGCCGCCTGAGAATACCAGCCGGTAAAATATCCCCATGCCCACACCGGATCCGCCGGCGGGACAACAGGCATATGTTCATCGGCGCCGATACGTTTGGCCGTATCGCCACTGGCAAATTCCCCGCCGTTGGCATTAAAAATCACCAGGTACAAACTGTCGCCTTTTTCGCCTTTCTCGCCGGTTTCGCCGGTTTCGCCCCTGGGCCCCTGCGGACCAGTCTCGCCATCCTGCGCCAGCACTTGCCAACCAAACCCATCCCAAATGTACGACTTTTTGTCCGTACTGTTGTAATAGGCCCAGTTGCGTTGCGGACTGGCAGGATGCTCCGGTTTCTCGCCCTGCCATACAATAGAAAGCCCTTCAGCTCCGGACTCTCCCCTGTCCCCTTTCTCGCCCTGAGCACCCGGCAAGCCCGGCAGACCGGCGGGACCTTCACAGGCGGCCAAAGCCGCCGCCATTGCCGTCACCACAACGACAACCTTACAAAAACAAATACAATTCTTCATATACAAACTCCTACCCTATATATGGTAAGAATTTGCATTTTGCATTAGTCTGTACGGAAAAAAAGGTATTTTCCCCTTGCCCAGTTTGCAGCAATTTAGTATCCTGTTAAAAGGGCTCTTTGAGACCCATCGCCTCTGACAAGGCATAATTCAATAATGTATATCAGGAGTAAGGAACATGGCAAAACAGTTAATGTTCAATGAAGAAGCCCGGCGCAAGCTGCTCGCCGGAGTTGAGCAAATGTCCAGGGCTGTCAAAGTAACGCTTGGCCCTAAAGGGCGGAATGTCCTGCTGGACAAAAAATTCGGCGCCCCCACCGTCACCAAAGACGGCGTCTCGGTGGCCAAGGAAATCGAGTTGGCAGACCCCTATGAAAACATGGGAGCCCAACTGCTGAAAGAAGTTGCCACCAAAACCAACGATGTAGCGGGCGATGGCACCACCACCGCAACCGTACTGGCCTATTCTCTGGTCAAAGAAGGCCTTAAAGCCGTAGCCGCCGGCATGACCCCGCTGGAATTGAAGCGCGGCATTGACAAAGCAGTGGAAATCGCCGTTGCGGAAATCAAGAAAAGTTCCAAAATCATCAAAGAAAAAGAGGAATATTCCTATGTAGCCTCTGTTTCTGCCAACAATGACCTTGAAATCGGCAATACTATAGCCGATGCGTTTGAAAGAGTCGGAAAAGACGGCGTTATCACCGTGGAAGAGTCCAAAACGATGGACACCTCCATTGACTTTGTAGAAGGTATGCAGTTTGATCGCGGTTATATTTCCGCGTATTTTGTCACCGACCGCGATACCATGACCGCTGTATACGAGGATGTGTACATTCTCATCCACGACAAAAAAGTTTCCAGCATGAAAGATATGCTGCCCTTACTGGAAAAAGTCGCCCAAAGCGGCAAGCCCCTACTCATTATTGCCGAAGACTGTGACGGCGAAGCCCTTTCGACTCTGGTACTCAACAGCCTGCGCGGCACCCTCAAAACCGTGGCCGTTAAAGCCCCCGGTTTCGGCGACCGCAGAAAAGCCATGCTGGAAGATATTGCCATTCTTACCGGCGGCCAGCTCATTACCGAAGAACTGGGCATGAAGCTGGAAAATACCGAGCTTTCCCACCTTGGCAAAGCGCAAACGGTCAAGATAGACAAGGACAACACCACAATCATCAACGGCGGCGGAAAGAAAAAAGACATTCAGGACCGCGTTGCCCAGATTAAGACACAAATCGAAGACACCTCCAGTGACTACGACCGCGAGAAGCTCCAGGAGCGGCTTGCAAAATTGGCCGGCGGTGTTGCAGTGGTCAAAGTCGGCGCAGCCACCGAAGTTGAACTGAAAGAGAAAAAGCACCGTGTCGAGGATGCCCTGTCTGCCACCCGCGCAGCCATTGACGAAGGCATCGTCCCCGGCGGCGCGATTGCCATGATCCAGGCTGCTCTTATTCTGGACAAGGCCGATACCGCAAAACTTTCCGACGATGAAAAAGTCGGCTTCAAGATCGTCAAACGCGCCCTTGAAGAGCCTATCCGCCAAATCGCGGAAAATGCCGGTCTTGACGGCGCCGTCATTGCCGAGCGCGCAAAACAGGAAAAGAAAGGTATTGGTTTTGACGCCGCCAAAATGGAATGGGTAGACATGATGAAAGCCGGTATCATCGATCCGGCAAAGGTCACCCGCTCTGCCCTGCAGAATGCGGCATCCATTGCCAGCCTCTTGCTCACCACCGAATGTGCCATCACCGACATCCCCGAAAAGAAAGAAGCTCCGGCAATGCCCGGCGGCGGCATGGGCGGCATGGGAGGAATGGATTATTAGTAGGGACTAGGGAACAGGGACTAGGGAACAGGGACTAGGGAATGGGGATTGTTGTTAGAAAGCGTATTGGATTATCAACACGCTTAGATAACGAACCCAAAACCCCAGTCCCCAGTCCCCAGTCCCTGTTCCCTATGCCCCCTTGGCCTACCCTCTCCCCTTATAGCAAAACATTCTCGACGCCTAACGGCGATCTGTTTTATTACGATACCGGAAAAAATGCCGCTGCTGTTGGCAAGCCAACAATCGTGCTTATTCATGGACTCGCGGATGAGGCGGATACGTGGCGGCATATAGTGCCCGGCCTTACCGGCGCGGGGTATCGCGTTATTGCCCCGGACTTGCCGGGCTTTGGGCGTTCGTTGTGGAAGGGCAGAATCAATGTGCAAAGGCATCGTGATGCCGTTATCCGGCTGATACACGAAACCGGCGCGGCAAGCCGGGAACACCCGGCCGTATTTGCGGGCAGTTCCCTGGGAGCCGGCATCGCAGAACTGATCGCCATACAACAACCTGAACTGGTACACAGCCTCATTTTAATCGACGGCTGTTTTCCCTTTCCCTACAAGCTGGAAAAAGGATTGTTTCTGGTGATGCTGCCGTTTGTCGGAAAAAGCTGGTATCGGAGTTTCCGCTCCAACCACGAAGCCGCATGGAAATCGCTGTATCCGTATTATCACGATTTAGACGCAATGAACGGCACGGACAAAGATTTTCTCCGCGAGCGGGTTATTGCCCGCGTGGAAAGCGTCAATCAGGAACGCGGCTACTTTGCCACCCTGCGAAGCATGAACGCCTTTTTTCTCTGCGGCAAACGCTCGATAGGTAAAAAAATACAGGCCTTCCCCGGCAACATACATATGCTCTGGGGCGAGCATGATCGTGTTATTCCGCCGGAAAAAGCCGGTATGTTCCGCAGCCTGCGCCCGGACGCGAGTTTTACCCTCATCCCCAACACAGGCCATTTGCCTCATCAGGAAAACCCCCAAGTAACAGTGGCGGAAATATTAAGGGGACTGGGGACTAGGGACTAGGGATTGTTGTTCGTTATCCAAAAATGTTGACAACTCGCTTTATCATCGAACCACTCTCCCTAGTCCCCAGTCCCTGATCCCTAGTCCCTATCTTGCTTTAATCTGCACTGTTCGCTTTTGGGCTTCGGGCCGTTTTTTAACCTCCATGCTCAGGACACCGTTTTTGAATTCGGCGCTGACCTCTTCGGGGTTGGCGTTTTCCGGCAGCTTGAACGAACGGCTGAACGCGCTAACCCGTCGTTCCTTGAGAAGCCAGGTCCCCTGAGCCGGCGGCGCATCCTCTTTCTCATTCCCGATTTCTTCCCGCTTTGAAGCAATGGAAAGGCTCGAACCATCGACATGAATCTCAATGGCATTCTCGTCGTAGCCGGGCAGTTCCATGTCCAGCATATAGGCATTCTCGGTTTCCCGCACATCCACTGCCGGCAGATGGTTAGAAATCCTGACTGACGGCGCCATCAACATGGAATCCCCAAACAAGGATTCAAAGTAGCGATCCAAAGTAATTGCTTTCATTTTTTTCTCTCCTTAATGAAAAAATGGTGTTACTAAATACACAGCAAAAACCGTGCCAAGTCGGGAAATTTCTCGAAATTTTTCACACAAAGACACAAAAAAACGGTGTCAATCACCGTTTTTAGGTTCGTGTTCGTAAAAAGGTGTCAGTCACCGTTTTTTAAGGTGTCAGAAAAGGTGTCAATCACCGTTTTTTACCGTTTTTTGGGGTTGTGACCGAGTAAATTTGACACAGTGGGGGAATTATTGAGGGGATTTGGGTCAAAATGACACATATTCTCATTCAGTGACGCACACTTGCGATTTTCCTCATTTCAGGGTACTTTATAGTAATGACCCCAAACCAGGAAGATGCCCTCTATAATTTCATGGAGAATGTAACCGAGCCGTTCACTTTGGAGGATGTAACGGAATTCGTGCGGATGATGGATTCCACGCGAGCCGGAAATCTGCCAATGGAAATTGCCGCCATCATTGATTCCCAAAATGCGGCGTTCCGGCTGGATAACCGGCAGTGGATTTCCCGGCGAGGTTGTTTTGAAAGCATTCCCTTTGTAATAAGTCCAACGAAACTGGAATTGCTCAATGGGATTCTTATTCCCGGTCATCGCTGTATTCCTTTCGCAAACCCGCTGGCGCTGCCCCATGAGTATAAATTTTTTTGGCAGGGCAAAGAGGTCCCCTGGACAACAACCGAAGGTCCGCCGGCAGAATTCTACCCTTACTACTCCATTTTTGGAGAGGAATACGCCCCGCAATATGTGGCGCGTGATAATCCCGATAACGAAAGCGCTTTTAACTATGACCCCTACGAGGATCCGCCGGAAGTTTCGATTCATACGCTGGATATGCGAAATATTTTTCGGGAAGCTGCCTTTGTTCCCGGCGACCGTTTTGTGGTACGAACCAGAGACTGGAAAGAAGGACACTTTGATCTGGAAAAGGCGGACAAGAACGCATGGCCTCAGTCGGAATTATTTTCGTGGTTTGAAGCTGCCGAGGGCGGTTTTGAAGACAGCTTTGCCCTGCTGGGGCCGGGGGCATCCACAGAAGAACAAATCGCATACGCGTACTGGTACGGCGGAAAACGAATGCGGGAACTGCCCGCCTATTCGCTGGAAGAATTTATTTTTGAAAAATCCGATCGTATAGAAATGGTTAACTACGGTATTGAGTCCCGTTTCTGGTTTGCCGGCAAAGATATTCCCGACAGCAAAGGGCTTTTGGGTATAGCGGTTCCCCCCGACCGGACTTTCATTGAAGCTTTTTTGTGTAATATAGGCGTTCCCATCTCGGAATATGTTATTCTTTCATATATTCGGGACATGATGTACAGAAACGAAAAAGATATTAATCCCGTATTGGATCGTATTGTCCCGCCGTCAATTCATCTTGAAGAAGAAGAGTGTGATGCGATCGCCGATTACATCCTTGAAACAGTTGATGAGCTGCGGAAAAGCTACACGGTGTTTCTTGATAAAGGGATGGGCCCAATACGGCAGCGGGCGGGCGAATTGCATACCGCGGTGGTAGATCTCGCAGTACGTTTGCAGAAAGGAGAAATCGATACATCATGGCTGCCCAAACATACATTTATCATGCTTTCCCAAATTCAGGGACACGCGGCAAGCCTTATGGAAGACCTTGATTCCGATCACGAGCCGCCGGAATCGGAACTGGAAGCGATGGATAATTCCCTTGACAGCATGGTCGACACATTCAACGACATAAAAGAAACAATCGATGATGCCATGAATCATTACCGGCGAAAAAACCTGACTTTGGTACGCAGCGATCAGGACAATGCCTCGGCAGAATCCTGGCGGACTGTACAGATAAGCATAAGCGGAACCGATGTATGGCGCAGAATAATTATTCCCGGAGCCAGATTGCTGAAAGATCTGCACTACCTGATTCAAATTTGTCTGGAATGGAAAGACAGTTACCGGTACCGCTTTTTTACCGAAGGCCCCGGCGGCATGGACAGAAACAATCTGGATGAAAAAATGAAAATACGGGAAATCTGCGATAAAGGGATCAGTGAATTGCAGTACGAATATGGAACCAAATGGAACATTAAAGTTATGCTCCTTTCTCCCTATCAGCCGGGGAAAGAAGAAACCATACGCTGCGTTGCCGGTGAAGGCGCTGCCCCGCCTGAAATAATCGGCGGCCCCCTGCGCTTCCGCAAAATAACCACTATTCTTGACGGAGGCAGCGACATGGAAAAACAGGCCGCCCTGCACGAGCTGGGGTCGGATTTTGTTCCGGGCCTCTTTGATATGGAAAAATGCAACAGGGATATTGCATCCTGGGTAGATTCATGACCGATAAAACACTAACCGAATGGAGCCTTGCCGCGCTCATTGAACGGGGCGGGATATATTACAATGTCCCCGGCACAAGTCCCAAAGAACTTATTGCCGGGGGAATCGAGCGGCTGCCGTCCATACCGGCCATTGAGCCGCCGCGATTGTACCGGGAAATACTGGAACGGGAAGCGTTGATGTCAACCGGAATGGGCCGGGGTATCGCCCTGCCCCACCCCCGCAATCCGATGGTACGCGAAAACCCTCTGGTTATGCTGCTCTTTCCCGATCAGCCCCTTGACTGGAATACCCACGACGGCAGCAAGGTGCACACGGTTTTCCTTATCGTTTCCGCATCAACAGAACAACACCTTAATACATTATCAAAAATCAATTTTCTGTGTCAGCAGGAAAAATTGTATACACTGATTAAAGATCGTTCTTCACCGGAAAAAATTATCGCGGCGATTCGGGAAGCGGAAACCAGTTGGGCGAAAAAAAACTAATGACCAAGGAATGTGTTATGGACATCAAGGCGCTGGAAAAAATTGCATTAAGTGTGCGGGCTTTAAGCATCGACGCGATTCAAAAGGCCAATTCAGGCCACCCCGGCCTGCCGCTGGGAACAGCCGAGTTAGGCGTTATGCTCTACGGTGAATTGCTGCGGCACGATCCGGCAGACCCCGCATGGGCAGATCGGGATCGATTCATCCTGTCGGCAGGTCATGGATCCATGCTCCTGTATTCGCTATTGCACCTTGCCGGTTACAGGGACATCAGCCTGGAAGACATTAAAAATTTCCGGCAAATCGGTTCAAGCGCCGCAGGCCACCCCGAATACGGCATGGCCGCCGGGATCGAGGCAACCAGCGGCCCTTTGGGTCAGGGCATTGCAATGGCGGTTGGTTTTGCCGCCGCCGAAACCATGCTCGCCGCCCGATTCAACACCGCCGCCCATAAAATCGTTGATCACTACACCTACGTTCTTGCCGGTGACGGCTGTATAATGGAAGGCATTTCCGCCGAAGCAAGTTCCTTTGCCGGTCATCATGGGCTGGGAAAACTCATTATGTATTACGACTCAAACAAAATTACCATAGACGGCAGCACCGATCTTGCCTTTACCGAAGATGTCGCCAAACGCTACGAGGCTTACGGCTGGCAGGCGCTTCACGGCTCCATGTATGATTTTGAGGAAATAGCCCGCCTTACCGCTCAGGCAAAAGCGGAAACCGGCAAGCCCAGCATCATTATCCTTACATCAATCATAGGCAAAGGCGCGCCCAACAAACAAAACACTGCCGACGCGCACGGCGCTCCGCTGGGAGCAGACGAAGTCGCGGCAACGCGGGCCAACTTGGGAATACCCGGTGACTTTTACATTGCCCCGGAAGCGCAGGTTTATTTTGCCGCGAAACAATCAGAATGGAAAAAATCCCGCGAGGACTGGCAGATTACGTTTAACGCATGGTCAAAGGAACATCCCGAAAAGCGCGCGGAATGGGATCAATTTCATTCCGGCAAAGCCGCGCAGGCCGCCATGCCCGTCTTCAATACCGGCGACAGTATCGCCACCCGCGCCGCAGGCAATAAAGCCCTGTGCGCGATAGCCGCGGCAAATGCCAATCTGGTGGGCGGCTCCGCCGATCTCAAAGGCCCCAATGCCGTTGGCCTTCCCGCCGATGCAGGCACATGGACACGGGAAAACCGCGCCGGCCGTTACATATACTTTGGCATCCGTGAATTTGCCATGGCCGCCATTTGCAACGGCATTTCCCTGCACGGCGGTTTTCGCACCCTTTGCTCAACCTTTATGGTCTTTTCGGACTATCTTCGCCCGGCAATGCGTATGTCCGCGCTGATGCGGCAGCCGGTAATCTATGTATTTACCCACGATTCGATTTTTGTCGGCGAAGACGGCCCCACCCACCAGCCTATCGAGCATCTTGCCGGCCTGCGGATCATGCCTAATCTCCGTGTACTCCGCCCCGCCGATGCCGAAGAAACCGTTGAAGCCTGGACCATGGCTATGGAACACACCACAGGCCCTGTTGCCCTTGCCCTTTCCCGGCAAAACCTGAACGTCTTCCCCAAGGCCGACCCGGACTGGAAACACACCATCCGCACCGGCGCATACATCGCCAGGCAGGTCGAAGGTAAGCCTGACGCAGTAATTATCGCCACCGGCTCAGAAGTAGGCACAGCCCTGGAAGCGGCGGCATTGGCCGACAAAAAAATCAGCGTCGTTTCGATGATCAGCAAAGAATTGTTTGAATCCCAGCCCGCCGAAATCCGCGAAACAATCGTTCCCCCGGATACAAGGGTCATTGTCTGCGAAGCAGGCGTCCGCAGCGGCTGGGAACGCTGGGCCAAACCGGAAGACATCCTTTCGATAGACCGTTTTGGCGAATCCGGCCCGCCGGCCAAAGTCGCCGAACACCTGGGCATGACCGTTAACGCGCTATTATTGACCATATCCCGGGAAAAGTGTACAATAAAAGATGTTCTGGAGCAAAAAGACCTGTAAAAAAGGACTTTTTGCTGCGATCTCAACAAAAAGGATGTGTATGTTAAGGGTATTATTTACTGCCATGATGCTATGTGTATGGTGCGCCGGCGTCGCATTTCCGCAGACAACTGCTCAAAGAAAACCAACACTCAGAGTGCTTTCCTTTCAGGGCGGCCGGGAGGGAGAAGGCGATATCATTGCAACCCTCTTCTCGAACGAACAGGCGCTATTGCAATCTTTTACCGTGTCTGTACACACAGGCGCCGCGCTCAATGCCCTCCTTACAGAACATAATTTCCAATTGTCCGACTATACCGACGCAGACACAATAGCCGGCGTTGGCCGCAGACTCAATGCCGATTATGTCTTGTCCGGCAGCATACGCAAGCTGGGAACCAGAAATCTTTTAATGGCCACCGTAATCCATGTCGAAAGTTTTGAACAAGTAGCGGGATTATACCGGGTCTATAACACTGATAATGAAGTGCAGCGATTTTTACCCTCTATAACTGCAGAGCTGATTGCCTCTACGCTTGGCCGGGATGCCTCAAAACGAGACAGCCTGGCAATAGGTCCGTTCTCGCACCCGCAGGGAGCAAACGCGCAGCATGATGCCGAAACATTGGCGCAGATACTTGCCATAGAAATTCTCAAAACCGGCAACTATGCCATTCTACCCCGAACCTCCACAATGCAGGCGGCAATAACAGAACTGGATTTTCAAAAAGATCTCTGGACCGAAGAAGAAGGAATGGCAGCAATAGGACGCGCAGCCAAAGCCGAATATGTACTGGGCGGCGCAATAAACAGGTTTGGCGGCTTAAATATGTTTACAGCCCAGATATTCCACGTAGCAGACGGCAGCGTGTCTCATGGAATTTCCAAGAATTACGGAGCCATGGTTGATGGAATACAGCTTATGGAAGAAATAGCCATATACCTGACCGATCCTGGCAACGCAGAGCTGCGTATTGCCGAGCTTAACCTCAAAGAAGGGCGTGAAGAACGAAGGAAATTCCTGGCACAGGAAAAAAAGATGCTGGCACAGGCAGAAAGACAGCACAAGGCCGAACAAAAAAGACAGGAATCCGAAGCTAAAAAAGAATTGCGCAGAGGCAGTCCCATGGCTCAGGCAATGTCCGCCAAAAGAGACGACAGTTACCGAAATGAGGTTGAGTGGCTTTCTTTGTTTGCCGGCTGGGAAACAAAAGGAGATAATTCGGCAGCCGGTTCTTCGATGGTACCAGTAATAATACCCAGTGGCATTTATTGGTCACCCGGTCCGTATAGCGTCCTTGGCCTTGAAACCAGACGTATTCACTTTACAAGAGAAAAAGAAGAATTATTTCGTTTTGTGACGATTGCGCCTGCGGTTGGGTTTGTCATAGGAGTTGGCAACAGAGGAAGACTATTTACTAATTTCCTGCTCGAAATGGGAAATTTAAATGAGCGCGGTTTAATAACACCCGGGATAAGCCCCGGTTTTAGTTTTGGCTATATTTTTAATCTGCCCGGCTTTTTTGAAGACCTGGTTACCCTTAATTTGTCATACCGTTGTATTCTACTCGACGACCATTCGACTCAAGCCATTGATTTTGGAATATCGGTGACTTGTGAGGCATTAAGCAGAATTTTTGGAAAATAAGTTTGTAATGTATGAAGGAGATACAAATGAAAAAAATATTGGGCATCGTAAGTTTGATCGCGGCAGTGTTATTTCTGACTGTTGCCTGCCTTTCAGGTCCCTCCGCCCGATCAGGACGGGGTGCCAACAACCAATTTGGCTCCGATGTATATGTACAAAAACCGGTAATCGGCATACTGCCCTTTCAAGGCGGCACGGGAGCGGAAGGCGATACCGTCGCAAACCTCTTTGCCCATCAACCGGCGCTTATTGAAGCGTTTACCGTAGTTACACGCACAAGCACTGGATTGGATATTATTTTAAGGGAACAGGGCATAGCAGCTAACCTTTCCGACTCAAACACCATAGCCAGCATTGGCCGTCTGCTTAATGCCGATTATGTCCTTACCGGCAGTATACGCCGGGTAGGAGACAAAAACCTTTTGATTGCGACAGTCGTAGATGTAAATACCTTTGAACAGGTGGCGGGAGAATACCAACGATACCGTAATCTTGGGGAAGCCACCAGCTTTATGTCATCAATGTCAAAAAACCTGGTTAACGCAACATTGGGGCGAAGCACCGCACAGCGTGAAAACCTGGCAATTGTTCCATTTGGCCATCATGCCGGAGTAAGCGCGCATGACTCTTATACCTTAATGCAAATACTTGCCATTGAGCTTACAAAAACCGGCAGGTATACCATTCTTCCGCGAACCAGCGCCGCAGAAGCAGCCAAGACGGAACAGGGAATTCAACTGGCCGGCTGGACCGAAGAAGAAGGAATGGCGGCGGTGTTTAGTGCAACCAACGCAGAGGTCGTACTTAACGGTAATATAGGCAGCATTGGAGAAGTAAATGTCTTTATAGCCCAAATACTCCATGTAAGAACCGGAAGCGTGATCACCGGAAAGAGCATAAATTACAAGGCCATTACCGATGGCATAGGCCTGATGACAGAGATGGCCATACTGTTAACTGAAACAGATCCTCTTGTTATCGAAGCAAAAATTGCAAAACACCGGGCCAATGAAGAAAAAAGAGAAAAAGCGGAAATAAAAGTCGAAGAGAAAGAGAAAAAAGCGCAGGAAGCAGCGGTGGCAAAAGCCAAGAGAGCGAAAGAAGCGGAGGTCAGAAAAGCGCGAATGAAAAAGACCGCGCAGGACAATAAATCATACGCTTTCAGAAATGAGTTAGAGACCTTCTCTTTTTCTTATGTGTGGATACCGGAAAGACCAAAAAAAGATGTACCCAGTCAAACGGGCTTCAATTTTGGGATGTTCCTGAGCGGGCTGTATTTCTCTCCTCTGGCATTTACCAATATCGGCGTTGAAACTGGCGTAACAGCGATTTGCGACGGTAACTTCTTTGATCCCAGCGTTAACCCCGATTTTTTCAACTGGCATTTCAACATATCGCCTACCATAGGGGGCTTATACCCGCTGAGCAGGAGCGTACGAATATTCGCAAACGCCGTGTTTGATCTGGGATGTTTACCTGGGGAAGGCGCGTTTTTCCATAATCAAATTAGCGATAATTTCAATATGGGAATGACGCCAGGGTTTAACACCGGATTTTCATTCGGCAGAGACGGTATTTTTGTTTTAGACTATCGCCTGGTCATCTATAAAGACCGTCTTGCCAACTCTGTTGGTTTTGGCTTTGGCAAAAGCCTTTAGGAGAGGAATGTAATGTGAATAAAGAAGAAATTATATATCTTATCAAAGACGGTTCTATCGGCATTTTTAAGATAAAATCGCTTCTTTGTAACATGAACACCGTGGATATCGCGGAAATACTGCAAGAACTGGACAGAGAAAAAATCATCCAGATATTCAGAATTCTGCCCAAAGCTATTGCATCCGATATTTTTGCCTACATAGACAGCAAACACCAGCAGATGATCATTGAGGCGCTTACCGATACGGAAATCGGCGAAATCATTAACAAGCTGTTCGTTGACGATGCGGTAGACTTTATCGAAGAAATGCCGGCCAATGTGGTCAGGCGCGTACTGAAAAGCGTCCCGCCTGAAAAACGGAAACTTATCAACCAAATTTTGCAATACCCCGATGATTCCGCCGGCAGTCTTATGACTACTGAATATGTTGCCCTGTATAAAGACGATACGGTACAGGAAGCCTTTGATACTATTCGCAGCACCGGACTCAACAAAGAAACCATTTATAATTGTTATGTGATACAAAAGGACCGGCTGCTCGTAGGCGTAATCTCTGCAAAAACCCTGATGCTTGCCCGTCCCCAACAGCATATCGGCGAAATAATGGACACCTATGTTGTTTTTGCCAATACCACCGATGATCAGGAATCCATTGCTGACCAGTTTCAAAAATACGGCTTTTTGGCCATGCCCGTGGTTGACAAGGAACAACGGCTGGTCGGCATTATCACCGTTGACGATATCGTCGATGTTATCGTTGAAGAGAGCACCGAAGATATCGAGAAAATGGCCGCTCTTGTGCCATCAGATGATCCGTACCTTAAAACAAGCATTTTCCAGCATGCAAAAAACCGCTTTTTGTGGATGCTGATTTTGATGCTTTCCGCAACCATAACCGGAACTATCATTTCCAGTTTTGAGGAAGGATTGATGGTTCTGCCCATCCTGATGTCATTTATCCCCATGCTCATGAACACCGGCGGCATCGCAGGATCACAATCTTCAACCCTTATCGTCCGCGGTATGGCGGTCGGTGAAATAGGCTTACGAGACATTGTTATTGTACTGTGGAAGGAACTCCGCGTTGGAATACTCTGCGGGCTGGGATTGGGACTGGTCAATTTTGTCCGGGTCTATGTCATGAACGACAAGAATATAATGTTGTGCCTTACCATCACTTTATCCCTGTTTTGCACGATTCTTATGGCAAAAACCGTGGGCAGCGTCCTGCCCATTTTCGCCAAACGCCTGAAAATAGACCCGGCAATCATGTCCGCGCCCCTGCTCACCACCATTGTGGACGCAGTCTCGCTGATCATTTATTTTTCCATTGCAAAATTAATTTTCAAGCTATAGGATGTATGGAAAAAGGACAAATTCGTACTATTTTGGGCTCAAATTTAAGGAAATTCAGGGCAGGCCGCGAATGGTCTCAGATGGAATTGGCGGAAAAAGCCGATATTTCCATGAATTTTCTCAGTGAAATCGAGCGGGGCAATAAATGGCCTTCCTCCGAAACGCTGCAAAACCTTGCCGATTCCCTGGATATTGAGGTTTATGCATTATTCAGGCCGGATTATGAAACCAGCCCCAATATCAGCAAATACATGGAACGTTTTTCCAGAGATGTGATGATTGCGGTCCAGGAATCGGTAAAAAAATCGCTCCACAATGTTAAAAAACAATACCGGATTTGAGAAAACGGTATTGATCCATAATGCTCAAATATGGTACAATTGGGGTGTATTGAATCATTGGAGCGGTGTCCGAGTGGTTGAAGGAGGCGGTCTTGAAAACCGTTGTGCCGCAAGGCACCGGGGGTTCGAATCCCCCCTGCTCCGAACGGTTGCAGCCTGCTCCGAGAGCACTACGGTAGCCGAATGAGATAATTTCCTTGGAGCGGTGCGAGAGTGGCCGAATCGGGCTCCCTGCTAAGGAGTTGTGCCCCGCAAGGGTACCGAGGGTTCGAATCCCTCCTGCTCCGTAATAAAAAACGCAAGCGTTTTTTATTCTTTATTGATGAAGTTGTAGCTCAGCTGGATAGAGCATCAGATTGCGGATCTGAAGGTCGTACGTTCGAATCGTATCAGCTTCGAAAAAACAAATATAGGTTCACTCCAGTCTGGTCATTTTGGCCGTATCCAACACAATCGTTCCGGAAGCGCCCAGCGCAGTTTGAGTAATATACATATTAGAGCGGCTATCTATGACCACAAACCACAATAAGGAAGGCGCTGTGACGGGAATACTCATGGACCATCGTCCTTCAAACGTACTGGCATTCGCGGATGCTACCATTTTTGACCATACCGATGTATCTTCCACAAAGGCAATTGCTTCGCTTAATGCGTAAACCGTGGCTATATTCAGGTTTATTGTTCCGCTTATCGCTCTGGCATTTACCGGTTCATCCTTGATCAAAGGGATGAGCGAAGCGGCTGCATTACCGCCTGTTCTGTATTCCGCCAGTATCTCAAGCCCGTTAACAAATTCCGCCATTCTTTCTATTTCTCTTTTTATAAAGCGCGGAGTGCTTTGACCCGATGTCAATAATGCACGGTGCATATGTTCCAGTAACGCAAGGGATTCCATAAATTGTTCATTTGCCGCAAGCAAAACAGCAGTATTGTATCCAAGATACACGCTGTCATTATGTGTATATATTTCCTGATATATTTTGAGCGCTTGATCGTATCTGCCCATATTGATAAGCCTTCTGGCTTCATCTAACATCGGTTCGTTTCCCGTCCTTCTGCGAAGGCTCCTTTCTTCCGTTGTTGTCCAGGAAGCAAGCTCCTGACTCATGGTGAACGAAAATTTATTTATGGCGGATTTTGCCAGGGTTTCCCCCCATGATCCCCTTCGCAGCGCATTATCGGCCAAGTGCCCCCTTCGCCTTCTGTTTTGATTCCATTGTCCCGGATCATGCCATTCAGGATGAAGTCCGTATTCCGCGCGATTCCAGTTTCCTGAGCCATACCGGTTTCTGCCAAGATTAGCCGTTTGGGTAAATTCCTCACTTTTTATAAAATTCCCCAGCACCTTGCCGTCTCTTGCGTTAATATATGCATATTCAATATTAACCATTACAGAAAGGGTAACAACATCTATGGTGATAATTTCATCTCTCACATTTCGGCTGGCACTCCGGTTGCTAATGGTTTGGGTAATATCAATTATTTTGCCGGTAATAAACACATCAACATATTGCCCATAATTTTTCTCAGAAACATCCGCCAGTATTGCCGGTTCAACAAAACTGATATTTCCCCTTATCATGTTATTCTTAATGCCGCTTACCAACGCGGATGTCACATACGCAGAAAGGTACTCAAACCTTCTGTCACAGTCTCTCTCAAAAGGAATAACGGTAATACTGTTTGCGCCGCGTAAATCAGCCAAAGGCGGATGGGTAACATCAAAGGTGACAGAAGTAGCGCATGATACCAATACCGGTAACATTAAAAAACACAACGCTATCCAGCGGATTCTCATTCCTTTGCCGAAATAAACCCGCTCATCCGCGCTGTTGCATAAGTGGCAAATGAAGCTATCATTACATCAAGAAAGGCGCCTATGGCAATCAGGTAAAACGCCAATGGCTTAAGGATAAGATAGCTTGCCTCAAAACCCTTGCCATAACTCAAACAAAGCACCGCAAGAGCGGTATAGGCGCCTTCGCCGGGATGACGAGCAAGCAAAAAAGAAATACCAAGGGCGCTAAAGCTAATCGATAAAATTTCAATGAACGATATGCCAAGACTGGAATATGAATTGAAAATAACAATAAAAGCGACAGTGGCTACCATGGCGCTGCCTGCGCGGCAAAATGTGCTGAACAATGTCAGACTGAGTACATTACTCCGCCGCCGCACACCCAGATTTTCTTTGGTTTGATTCAGCAATACCGGCAGCGAAAAATTGATGTCACCGGAAAAAAACGCCGCTATTGCCGATCCCAGCGATCCGTACAATACCCTCCAGGGATTTGCCTTTGGCCTGAGCAAATACAGAAACGACGGCAGAATTCCAAAACCAAGCACCACGCCAAGAACACCCAACAACAAAATAAGGTCAAGGAAAATATCCGCCCGCAGCACTTCCCTGAAACGGATCGCCCAATAAGCGGAAAGCACTATCATTATAAAGCCAAGTATTTCTATAACAAATGACGCAACATGGTAGAATACTTTGGAAAGAGAATCGACAAGCACAATAACCGGCTTGCTGTAGCTCCGGTCGTAGGAAAGCCCCATGCCAAAGAAAAACGCAAATACACACACCGGAAAAAGATATACCCCATCCCCCGTCAAAACACTCAGCATATTGTAGGGAAAAAGTTCATAGATACTACCGGAAATATCAAGCCGTATTATCTCAAGCTGTTCTTCGGTTAAAATGGGAATCCGTGCAGGCGGAAAAGCAAGCGTTGCCAAAACTCCCGCAAAAATCATAAAGATCGAGACACCCACAATCAACATACCATTTTTCAATACCAGCGGCCAGAATTGCCCATCCTGCCGCAGCTCATAAATACCGATAGTCAGTGAAAAAACTATCATCGGAATGACCACATAACGGCCAATACGCAGGGCAAGCCCTTCCAGCCAGGCAAGTCCTTCCACCAATTGTTGATGTTCAGGCACCAGAAATCCCAGGATAACTCCCAAAACCGACCCAATAAGCAGTTTAATCCATATCTTCATTGATTAATCATACCGTTTTTGAAACCAAGGGGCAATTGGTTACAGCCATATAATTCTTGCTTCAGTGAGCATTGTTTTGCCGGTTTCGGTCATGAGAATGTCGTTTTCCAAACGGCAGCCGCCATGAACGGGATCATACAGGCCCGGCTCCAGCGTAAAAACCATACCGGGCACCAGTTTCCATTCGCCATCACGACGGGTTCTGATAAAGGGATATTCATGCACATCCAGACCAAGGCCATGTCCCAATCCATGCGGCATGGATTTTTTGGACTTGGCAAAAAATTGCGCAACCGCATCCGCCAATGCCCGCGTTTCCACTCCGTTAACTGCCATTTCAACGGCAAGTTTGGCGGCTTTTTCCACCAGGTCAACCATTTTTTTCTGCTGCGGGCTGGGATCCCGTACAAAAGTAAGCGTCACATCGGTACAATAGCCGCCATAGCGCACGCCAAAATCCAGAATGGAAAGCCCCTGCCCGCCAAAAGGAGCGCTGGTCCAGGAAGGAAAAGCGTGGATGCCAAAACTCC
>Ga0123356_10002328_pt1 | contig 20412 bp, 19 predicted proteins | sample TergutEmb28metaG_2_FD_92546 | JGI IMG/M metagenome (GOLD analysis project Ga0123356, IMG submission 92546) | Embiratermes neotenicus P3 segment gut microbial communities from Petit-Saut dam, French Guiana - Emb289 P3 | ecosystem: Host-associated > Arthropoda: Insects > Digestive system > Gut ... | reverse complement strand
TTGGTAGCGGGGGAGGGACTTGAACCCCCGACCTTGGGATTATGATTCCCCTGCTCTAACCAGCTGAGCTACCCCGCCACCGCAGTCCATTCACGTACCGTCCCTTCGCGATCAACAGGCACCGGAAACAGGCGCCGCCGACACCAAGTCCTTTAGTCCGCATTCACGGGAATGACGAACAAGGGTTCAAGCGGAACCCATCGAATCCTGTCGAACCGAGGGGATCGGGATATTGGTGACGGCGCCGTCACGCGTCAACCCAAGATCGTCGCGCCCAATCCAACCGCCACCGACACAACGCGTCCCGTCATAAAAAACACAGGCCTGCCCCGGCGCAACGCCGTAGGCCGGTGCGTCGAGCAGGACTTCGCCATCGGCGCCATCGAGAAAGAGGCGCGCCGAAACCGGCGGCTGCGCGGAACGCAGCTTTACTGAGAGCGTGACGCCGTCCTGCGGCGGGGTCGCGCCGAGCCAATTGACCGAATGCAGCGTCACACGGTCGCGCGCCAGCGCCTGACGCGGTCCGACCACAACGCGCCGCGTCTCCGGCTCCAATCGCAACACGTAAAGCGGCTCCGCGGCCGCAATGCCGATGCCTTTGCGCTGACCGACGGTGAAATGGATGATGCCGTCGTGCTTGCCGAGGACGTTGCCGTCGCCGTCAACGATGTCGCCCGGCTCGATTGCACCTGGCCGGAGCCTGGTCACCACATCGGCATAAGAGCCGCCGGTCACGAAGCAGATGTCCTGACTGTCGGGTTTGGCCGCGACCGGCAATCGGTATCGTCGCGCCAGTTCGCGGGTCCGGTCCTTGGTCATTCCGCCCAGTGGAAAGCGCAGGAATCCCAGTTCGCTGCGCGTCGTGCGATGGAGAAAATAGCTCTGGTCACGGGAGGCATCGACCGCCCTGTGCAACTCCGGCCCCGCGCTCCCCGCGACGCGCTGCGCGTAGTGGCCGGTCGCCAGCGCGGTCGCCTCGAGATCGCGCGCGGTCGCGAGGAGGTCCCGGAACTTCACCCGCTCATTGCAGGCGACGCACGGGATCGGGGTCTCACCGCGCAGATAGGAGGCCGCGAAGTCGTCGATGACCGCGCTGCGGAACCTCGTCTCGTAGTCGAGCACATAGTGCGGAATGCCGATCACTTCGGCGACGCGCGCGGCGTCGTGAATATCCTGGCCCGCGCAGCACGCGCCCTTGCGTCCGGTCGCGGCGCCGTGATCGTAGAGCTGGAGCGTGATGCCGACAATGTCGTAACCCTGCTCATGGAGCAGCGCGGCGACGACCGATGAATCGACGCCGCCCGACATCGCAACCACGATGCGGCCTTTGGCCGGCGACGTCATCACACGTTCATCATGTTGCGCGTCGCGGCCGGAAGCTTGACGGTGAGCCCATCGAGCTCCGGTGTCATCACGATCTGACAACCGAGCCGGGACGTCTTGGTCAGGCCGAACGCCAGGTCAAGCATGTCTTCTTCGTCTTCGCTTGCCTCCTTCAGCACCGCATACCATTCCGGATCGACGATGACATGACAGGTCGAGCATGCGAGCGAGCCTTCGCACGCGCCCTCGATATCGACGCCGTGTTTGTGCGCAATTTCCAGGACCGAAAGGCCGAGAGGTGCGTCGACCTCTCGGCGGGTCCCGTCCCGTTCGATGAAGGTCATTTTCGGCATCGCTTTCAAGCCGACAAGACGCCGGCGATGTCCTCGGCCTCAATGGCGGCGTCGAGCACGGTGCCGTCGCGGCGGACGCCCAGAACCGCAAGGTCGGCCTTGGCGCCGGCGCGCACAACCGCATCGTCCGTCAGTTCAAATCCGGCGAGCCGGATCACCGCATGCGTCACCGGGCGCGCCACCGTCTTCTCCGACAGCGAGCGCACATCACGCAGCAGATCGCTCAGCGCCGCTTCGGTCAGGTCATTGTCGAGAATGCCCTCGGGGCGCACGAGCAGTTCGGCATTGCCGCCGACCGATGCCGCCACGGTGACGCCGCGACGCGACAATTCGATGCCGACGGCCATTCCCAGCCCTTCCGCGGGATCGGGGACGCCATCCGGCTCTTCGATCTGAAACAATTTTAGCGGAGGTGTTTCCTGCGCCATGTCCGCCTAGACATGGAAGGATTCGCCGCAGCCGCAGCGCCCCTTCTCGTTGGGATTGCGGAAAGTGAAGCCGGACTGGAGCTTGTCCTCGACGTAATCCATCTCCGTACCGATGATGAACATCGTCGCCTTGGGGTCGATCAGGACGGTGACGCCCTTGTCCGCCACCACTTCGTCGAATTTGCCCCTCTCATCGGCGTATTCGAGTGTGTAGGTGAGCCCCGAGCAGCCGCGCGAGCGCACCCCGACGCGGATGCCGACCGATTCCTTGCCGCGCATGGCGATCAGCGCCTGAATTCGCGCCGCCGCTGCGTCCGTGATGGTCATAGCCTGACGCACTGCCATGATATCAATCATACCCTAGAGGTGACTTTGCTACCAACTCTCATATAGGCAAGGCCCGCGACTTTTCACCCTGCGCGAGGCGAGCCTCCCGCCAGGCAGTCGCGAGGAGCTCTGCAGCGCGATCGATTTCCGCCGCATTGCTCATGCGGCCGATTCCGATGCGAATGCTGGCCGCCGCACGCTCGTCGGAAAAACCCAGGGCACGCAGCACATAAGACGGCTCTAGCTCGGCCGAGCTGCAGGCCGATCCCGACGACACGGCGACACCGGGACAGGCCAGCATCAGATCGGTCGCGTTGACGTCCGGAAAGCTCAGATTGAGATTGCCCGGCAGCCGGCGCTCGCGATCGCCGTTGACCAGGACCCCGGGCACCAGCGCCGCGATGCGGGCGAGGAACCGCTCGCGAAGACGCAGGAGGCGTACTGCCTCGTCGGCCATTTCCGCTTCCGCGATCGCTGCAGCGGCGCCGATGCCGACGCAGAGCGGTGTCGGCAAAGTGCCCGAGCGCATGCCGCGCTCTTGTCCCCCGCCATCGAAGAGCGGCGCAATACGGGCGCGCGGGCGCCGCCGGACATAAAGTGCGCCGATGCCCTTCGGACCATACATCTTGTGCCCGGAAATCGATGCAAGATCGACGTTCAATTGATTGACATCGAACGATATTTTCCCGACAGCTTGGGCTGCGTCGGTGTGCAGCAGAGCCCCGGCGGCGCGGCACGCCGCGGCAATTTCCGCGAGCGGCTCGATCACGCCGATCTCGTTGTTGGCCGCCATCACCGAGACGATGGCGGTGCGTTCATCGATCGCCCGCCTGACCAGGTCGGGATCGACCATGCCGTTGCCGTCGACGCCGAGAAAGGTGATGCGGAAACCGTCGCGTCCCAATGACTTGGTCGCTTCGAGCACGCATTTGTGCTCGGTCGCCACGGTGACGATATGGTCGCGACCGTGCTCCCGGTGAAAATGCGCGGCGCCCTTTATGGCGAGATTGTTCGCTTCGGTAGCGCCCGAAGTGAAGATGATCTCCCGTGCCTCGGAACCGATCAGCGCGGCCAGCCGGGCGCGCGCCTCCTCGACGGCGGCTTCCGCTTCGTGACCAAAAGCATGGGTCGCGGAACCGGCATTGCCGAACTTTTCCGTGAAATAGGGCAGCATCGCTTCGACCACCCGGGGATCGGTCGGCGTCGTCGCCTGATAATCGAGATAGATCGGCCGTTCCATCATGCGGCGCGCCTCCCGGCGCGGCCGTAGAGCGCGCCCCAGGCAGCGACCAGGCGGTCGATGTCGTCTTCGCGCGAGCCCCGACCGAGACTGATGCGGACCGCGGATTCGGCGAGCGGCGCCGGCACCGCCATCGCGTCGAGGACATGCGAGCGCTTGACCTTGCCGGAGGAGCAGGCGGATCCCGCGCTGACCATCACACCCTCAAGGTCGAGCGCCATCACCTGCGTGGCGGCGGCCACGCCCGGCATGGAAATGCAGATCGTGTTGGGCAGGCGGGAGACGGTCGCGGCGTGGATAGGGGCATCGGGTGCAAGGGCGAGGAGGCGGTGCTCGGCGCGCTCGCGCAACGCCGCGATGCGGCCGTCGTCAGGGTCGGCGAGGCGGGCCGCGGCGCCGAAGCCGACGATGCCGGGCAGGTTCTCGGTGCCGGCGCGCCGGCCGCGCTCCTGGCCGCCACCGGTCTGGAGCGGCCGCAAGGTCAGATCGCCGCCGCCGACGAGGGCGCCGATGCCCATCGGACCGCCGATCTTGTGCGCCGACAGGGACATCATGTCGACGCTCATCTTGCTGAAGCTGAATGGGATTTTTCCGAAACCCTGAATCGCGTCGCAATGCAGCAAGGCGCCGTGGCGGTGGGCGATTGCCGCCGCTGCGTCGACCGGTTGAACGGCGCCGGTCTCGTTGTTGGCCAGCATGAGCGAGACCAGGGCAGGGCGCGGGTCCGCTGCGAGCAATCGCTCCAGCGCCGCAAGATCGGCAACGCCGTCATTGCCGACCGGCAGGATGACGGCATCCGGCGCCGCCGCCAGGACGGATTCGTGCTCAATTGCCGAGACGATGAGCCGGCGCTCCGGCAAGCCGCGCAATGCCAGGTGATTGGCCTCGGTACCGCCGCTCGTAAACGTCACTTCGTCCGGCGCGGCCCCGACGCGCTCGGCGACTTCGACACGCGCCCGCTCCAGGAGGCGCTTCGCCTCGCGGCCGGCACGGTGCACCGATGACGGATTGCCGGTATGGGTCAGCGCCTCGGCAATCGCGGCGGCCGCTTCCGGGCGCAACGGCGCAGTCGCGTTCCAGTCCAGATAGACGGGCGCGCTCACTGCGTTAGAACGGGCTGCTCAGGCTCGGGCTCGATCGCGCCGCGCGCCGCGCGGTGGATAACACCCGACAGGCCCAGCACGCGCTGGGCACAGACATCGGCCAGCGTCACCGAGCTCAGATAAAGGTGGATCTGGTTGCCGAGCTCTTCCCAGAGATCGTGGGTGAGACAGCGCACCTTGCTGCCGCTGCAGCCCATCGGCGCCCCGGGAGTGCAGCGCGTGGCGCGGATCGGCTCGTCGACGGCGAGAATGATGTCGGAGATGCGGGTGGCGTCGGCACTATGGCCGAGCAGATACCCGCCTCCCGGTCCGCGCACGCTCCTGACCAGCCCGGCATTGCGCAGCTTGGCGAAGAGCTGCTCCAGATAGGAGAGCGATATCGCCTGACGTTCGGCAATGTCCGCCAGAACGATCGGATGGCCGCCGCTGTGCTTCGCAAGATCGACCATCGCCATCACCGCGTAGCGGCCCTTGGTGCTGAGTCTCATCGGGCCGCCCTCACGCCTGCCGGCGCGCCGCCGGCGCGCGCGCTTCCTCTAACTCCCGCTCCAGTTCGACGACGCGTCGGCGCAACGCGTCCATTTCGGCGCCGAGCCGGTCGATCTTGCAGGTCACCGGGTCGGGTGTCTCGTCGCAGGACGTGCCATAGGGCAGGAACGTGCCGTAGGGCTGGAATTCCGCTGCCGCCGCGCGGGCGACATCCGCATCGTTGACGGCATGAATGGCGACCGCCGGCACCTCGTCGCCCTGAACTTGCGAGACGGTCGCCAGCACCTTTGCGCCGGGCGGCACCTCGCGCAGGACCAGCGCGTTCGGCCCGATGCGCGCGCCCTGGCCGACCGTGAAACCGCCCAGCACCTTGGCGCCGGCGCCGACGATCACGCCGTCGCCCAGGGTCGGATGACGCTTGCCGCGATCAAGCTTGGTGCCACCCAGGGTTACCTGTTGATAAAGCGTGACATCGTCACCAATTTCTGCGGTTTCGCCGATGACCACGCCCATGCCGTGATCGATGAACAGCCGCCGCCCGATCCGGGCGGCGGGGTGAATCTCGATCCCGGTCAGGAAGCGTCCGGTCTGCGAGACGAACCGGGCGAGGAACAGGAAGCCATTGCGCCACAGGAAGTTAGCGATCCGATGAAGCCATACCGCATGCAGCCCCGAATAGCAGAACAGGATCTCAAGCTGAGAGCGGGCCGCCGGGTCGTGCCGAAGCACATTGTCGATATCCTCGCGCAAGTTCTTCAATATCATGGCTTCCTGCTATGCTATGGTTGTGCCGGTCACCTTCGGGGCGCTGGCGCGATGTCCAAGGGTAGCAATCGATTTTAGCGGGCCTTATATGAGATCTTCAATGGGAAAAGACCGAGCGTCATGCTCGGCTATTAGGTAGTAGCGAGTATGCCTGAAGTCATTATCGCGGGTCCTGACGGCCGTCTCGAGGGCCGTTACCACCACGCCAAACAACCCAACGCGCCGATTGCGCTGGTGCTCCATCCCCATCCGCAATATGGCGGCACCATGAACAACAAGGTGGTGTACACCACCTATCACGCTTTTGTGCAGCAAGGGTTCGCCGTGCTGCGCTTCAATTTTCGCGGCGTCGGGCGCAGCCAGGGCACATTCGACCGGGGCGAGGGCGAGCTGTCGGACGCCGCCTCGGCACTGGACTGGCTCCAGAGCTACAATCCCAACGCCTCGGCATGCTGGATCGGCGGTTTTTCGTTCGGCGCCTGGATCGGGATGCAATTGCTGATGCGGCGGCCGGAGATCGACGGTTTTGTCTCGGTGGCGCCGCCCGCCAACATGTACGATTTCAGTTTCCTGGCGCCGTGCCCGTCCTCTGGTCTGATCGTGCATGGCGATCAGGATCCGCTGGTGCCGATCGAAGCGGTGCAGAAGCTCATCGACAAGCTGATGCATCAACGCGACATCAAGATCGTCTACAAGCTGATCCCCGGCGCCGATCATTTCTTCGCCGACAATCTGGCCGAGCTCGACCAGGCGATCCAAACCTACGTCGCCAAGAACCACAAACCCAAGGCCGCCGTCACCGGGCGCTAGTCGGCGAACGGATCCCGCACCAGGATGGTATCGTCGCGTTCGGGACTGGTGGACAGAAGTGCGACCGGCGCGTCGATCAGTTCCTCGATGCGGCGGATGTATTTGATCGCCAGCGCCGGCAACTGCGCCCAGCTTCGCGCTCCCCTGGTGCTCTCGCTCCAGCCTTCCATGGTTTCATAGATCGGCTCGATCTCGGCCTGGGCACTGGCACTGGCCGGGAGATGATCGAGCGTCGCCTTGCGCCGGCGATAGCCGACGCACACTTTGAGCTCGGCAAAGCCGTCGAGCACGTCGAGCTTGGTCAGGGCGATGCCGTCGATGCCGGCGACCTTGACCGCCTGGCGCACCATGACGGCGTCGAACCAGCCGCAGCGGCGCTTGCGCCCGGTCACCACGCCGAACTCTTTTCCGCGAACGCCGAGTTCTGCGCCGACCGCGTCGACGAGCTCGGTGGGGAAGGGGCCGCCGCCGACCCGCGTCGTGTAGGCCTTGGTGATGCCGAGCACGTAGCCGACGCTTCTCGCGCCGATGCCGGTGCCGGCAGCGGCTTCGGCGGGATGGGTGACCGACGAGGTGACATAGGGGTAGGTGCCGTGATCGACGTCGAGCATGATGCCCTGGGCACCTTCGAACAGAATGCGCCTTCCGGCACGTCGCGCCCGATCGAGGCGCTCCCACACCGGCTCGGCATAGGGCAGGACCCTGGGCGCGATCTCGAGCAGCGACTTTTCGAGTTGCTCGCGATGAACCTCGGGCGCATCGAGCGCACGCAAAAGCGCATTGTGGTGGCGCAGAATTTCATCGAGCTTCGCACCGAGCGTGGCCGGCTCCCCGAGATCGCACAGACGGATGGCGCGGCGCCCGGCCTTGTCCTCATAGGCAGGGCCGATGCCGCGGCCCGTGGTGCCGATGGGGTTGGTGCCGCGCCGGCGCTCGCGCGCCCGGTCGATCTCGCCGTGGCTGGGCAGGATCAGCGCCGCGCTTTCGGCGATGCGCAGATTGTCGGCCGACACCGCGACCCCCTTGGCACGGATCGCCTCAATCTCCTGAAGCAGGAACCAGGGGTCGACCACCACGCCGTTGCCGATGATCGACATCTTGCCGCGTCGAACCACCCCCGATGGCAGCAGCGACAGGCGATACTCGACGTCGCCAATGACCAGGGTGTGTCCGGCATTGTGGCCACCCTGGAAGCGCACCACGACGTCCGCGCGTTCGGACAGCCAGTCGACGATCTTGCCCTTGCCTTCGTCGCCCCATTGCGCGCCGATGACCGTGACGTTCGCCATCGGATCAGCGTTTTATCCGATATTGGGCCGGCGCGCCCGGCACCTCTTGCGCGACCACCGTGCCGCGGTCGATCAGCTCGATCAGATGCGCCAGCGTTGAGCGCCCGGCCGCCGCGATAAGGCGGGGGTCGAGCCCGAGATAGACCCGCGCGACAATGTCCGGAATGGTCGAGGCGCCGCGCTCCATCGCGCGCAAAATGAGTTCCTCCCGCTCGCGGCGGTGCGCGATATAGGCCGCAACCAGGCTGGCCGTGTCGCGTACCGGCGGCCCGTGCGTCGGCCAGAACCGGCTGGCACGCGCGTCACCCTGCGGCAGGAACCGCGCCAGCGAGTGCTTGTAGGCGGCCATGTCGCCATCGGGCGGCCCGATTGCGGTGGTCGACCAGCCCATGATGTGGTCGCCGGTGAATACCGCATCCTCTTCGGCGAGCCGGAAGCAAAGATGGTTGGAGGTATGGCCAGGCGTTTCGAGCGCCATGAGATGCCAGCCCGGCCCGGCAGCGACATCGCCCTCGCGCATCGTCACGTCGGGAACGAAGGCGCGGTCGCCGCCTTCCTCGAAGGGGCCGCGCTCAAGGCCCGGATCGTGCCGGAGCTCGCGCGTGCGACCCGAGCCGTGCGGGCCGAAGCCGTAGGTCGGTGCGCCGGTCGCCTTCTTCAGCGGCGCTGCGGCGGGGGAATGGTCGATATGGGTATGGGTAATGAGGATGTGACTTACCGTCTCGCCGGCGAGCGCGCGCGTCAAAGCGCCGACATGATCGTCAAGCAGCGGGCCCGGATCAATCACTGCCACGGTGCCGCGTCCCACGATATAGGTGCCCGTGCCCTTGAAGGTAAAGGCCGAGGGGTTCCTGGCGACGACGCGGCGAATGAGGGGCGAAAGGGTGTCGGCGACACCGTATTCGATCGACAAATCGCGGACGAACGGCAAGGGCGTTGACATAGGCATGGCTTAACCTGGATAGGTCCATCGGACAAGGAGAGGCTCGGGCCGTCGGGGGCAAAATCGCGGGCCCGCTGTCATGCCCCGTTCACCCGACGATGCTGAGGGCTCGCTCCCCCCGAAGCCGGGAGGAACGGGGGGGAACCCTAGCCCCGTTCCCTCGGTGCGCCTTTCGCCGGCTCGGGGTTCTCGGCCAGCAGCTCCGCGTAGAGCGGGTTGCTGGTCGGGAAACCGAAGCGCTTCGCCTTTTCCGTGTCCACAGGGTGACGCGGGAAGGCGTTGAGCGTGGCGGCGAAGCGCTGGGCGACGCCTTCCTTGAACTCGTTGTGGGTGAAGACGAACAGCAAGTCGCGGCGTATGGCGTCGAGCACCATGTCGCCAACCTCGATCGGGTCCATCCATGCCGGCGAGGGCACGCGGTTGGCCAGCTCCTTCTCGCGCTCGCGCAGCCCGGTGTCCTGATATTGCTGCGGGCGCAGCTTGGCGACCTCGTGAATGTTCGTCGTGATCGGGCCGGGGCATAGTGCCGTGACGCCGATCCGGTCGGCAGCGAGCTCGGCCCTGAGGCATTCCGACAGACCCAGCACCGCCGCCTTCGCCGTCACATAGATGGTGGCGCCGGCGCCGGGAAGGACGCCCGCCATCGACGAGGTGTTGACGATGTGCCCACCCTCCCCGTGCTTCATGATTCGCGGCACGAAGGTCTGCACGCCGTTGACCACACCACCAAGATTGACGCCGAGACCCCAGTCCCAATCGTCATAGGTGGCGCCGCGCGAGCCGCCGAGGATGCCGACGCCGGCATTGTTGCACAAGACGTGCACCCTGCCGAAAACGCGCTCGGTCTCGTCGGCGGCCGCCTTCATCGCGCCGCGGTCGGTGACGTCAAGCTTGATGAAGTGGGCGGCGTTGGAGCCCTTCAAGGCGGCGGCGGCCGCGTCGAGATGATCTCCGCGGATATCGGCGATCACCACCTTCATGCCGTTGCGCAGAAATACGCGGGCCATGCCGAAGCCGATGCCACTGGCACCGCCGGTAACGAACGCGACCTTACCTTCCACCTGTTCCATGTCGTCCTCCCGAACATTCCCTTGCCGTTCCGACGGCGGCGCCGAACCGGCGAAAGCGCCGCCGGTTCGCGTTTGCGCGCGAATGACGACATGCCGCCAGGCAAATGATCAACGGTCGCCCCAGACTTCCCGCGCGACCTCGACGATGAGCCGAAGCTTGGCCCATTGCTCTTCCTCGGCAAGGACATTGCCCTCCTCGGTGGAAGCGAAGCCGCACTGGCCGCTCAGCGCCAGTTGCTCGAGCGGCGCGTATCTTGCCGCTTCGTCGATCCGCCGTTTGATGGTGTCCTTGCTTTCGAGCGTTCCGCTCTTGGTGGTGACCAGGCCGAGCACCGCGATCTTGCCGCGGCGCAATTTGCGCAGCGGCGCGAAGCCGCCGGCGCGTTCGCTGTCGTACTCGAGAAAATAGCCGTGGACGTTGGTGCGCTCGAACAGCGCGTCCGCAACGGCTTCGTAGCCGCCCGTACCCATGTAGGTCGATTTGTAGTTGCCGCGACAGAGATGCATCGTCACCACCATGTCGGAGGGAATATCCGACATCGCGGCGTTGATCATGTCGGCGTAGATGAGCGCCAGCCGGTCGGGATCGTCGCCGCGGTCGGTCATGCGCTTGCGGTAGGCGGGGTCGCACAGCATCGCGATCATGACCTCGTCGAGCTGGAGATAACGGCAGCCGGCATCGGCGAACTGGCGCACGACCTGCCGGTAGGCCTGGCCCAGCTCGTCGAAGAACAGGCCGAGATCGCTGTAGGCGCTGCCACTCACCGCCTGGTGCCCGGTGCGCCCATAAAGCGCCGAGGGGGCCGGGATGGTCATCTTCGCGGTCTGGCCTGGGCGGATGTGCGCGGCGAGGAAGCGATAATGAGCCACCATCGGATGCTCGCCGGTGATGCGCAGCCTCTCGACCACGCGCGCGCCTTCGGGCCGCGTCGTGGTGCCGGCAAAGGCGACGCCTTCCTCCATCTGGTAGCGCTCGCAGCCCAGGCCCCAAAGGAAGTCCAGATGCCACCAGGAGCGGCGCAGCTCGCCGTCGGTCGCGGATTTGAGGCCTATATCGCCCTGCTTCGCGATGATGCGCTCGATCTCGCGATCCTCGACGGCGCGCAGCTGAGCAGCGTCGATCGCACCCTTGGCGTGCGCCGCACGCGCCTCCTTCAGCGCGGCAGGACGCAACAGGCTGCCGACATGGTCGGCGCGAAACGGCGGTTCAATGGCGGACACCGGCTTTCTCCCTGAGGATTATATGGGCGCAACAATAGTCGCGACCCGCCCAATTCCAACATGATTCCGTTTGCGCGTTTGATCGCGGCCGTGTTGAGAAGTGGTTTGGGCAGGACGAATTCCGGTCTAAACTGCGCCAAAATGCTTGCGAGGGACGCCACAATGCCGACTGCCAGCGACAGCGAAATCCTTACTCGGGTGGGGCCCGGCACGCCCATGGGCCAGCTCATGCGCGAATACTGGCTGCCCGCCTGCCGCTCGGACGAGCTCGTGGCCGACGGTGCGCCGCTGCGCCTGATGCTGCTGGGCGAGCCACTGATCGCGTGGCGCGACACGTCGGGACGGGTCGGCCTCATGGATCATCGCTGTCCGCATCGCCGCGCATCGCTGTTTTTCGGCCGGAACGAGGAAGGCGGCCTGCGCTGCGTCTATCACGGCTGGAAGTTCGACGTCACCGGCCGGTGCCTCGATCAGGCAAATGTTCCGGCGCGGTTCGCCGCTCCCGAGAAAGTCTCGGCCAAAGCCTACCGGGCCGAGGAGCGCAACGGCATCGTCTGGGCCTACCTGGGCGCACGCCGCGAGGCGCCGCCGCTGCCCTCTTTCGAGGCCGTCATTCTGCCCGAGGCCGAAGTGAGCAGTTTCTGGGTGTTGCGCGAATGCAATTGGCTGCAATCGCTCGAAGGCGACATTGACACCTCGCATGTCGGCTTCCTCCATGACGGCTTGCTCAGGCCCGAGGAACTGGCGGAGAACACCATCCACCGTTGGGCCGTGACCGACCGGGCGCCCGAGTATGACGTCGCCGAGATGCCCTGGGGTACGATGTATGGCGCGCACCGCGAGGCGACACCGGGAAACACGTATTACCGCTTTGCCCATTTCATGTTCCCGTTCTGGGCGCTGATCCCCGCGGGCGAGTTCGGCAGCTACATCACCGCCCGCGCCTGGGTGCCGATGGACGACACGCACACCATGTTCGTGCACTTCGCCTGGCGAAAGAACGCTTCGACCAACCGCATTCGCACCGACGGCACGATGATGCCCGGGACACGCAAACCGCTTGAATACCTGCCGCGCAGCAGCGGCTGGTATGGCCGCTGGCGGCCCGCGCTCAACGCCGGCAACGATTACGGCATCGACCGCGAAGCGCAGCGTGACCAGAGCTACACCGGCATCGAAGGCATCCACATGCAGGATACCGCGGTGACCGAAAGCATGGGGCCGGTCACCGATCATGCCGGCGAGCATCTCACCGTCAGCGACCTGATGGTCGCACGGACGCGCCAAAGGCTGCTGCGCGCGGCAAAGGCGCTCGCGGCGGGGACCGTGCCGCCGGGAGTCGACGATCCCGAAACCTATCTCGGGGCGCGCTCGGGCGATTTTGTCGCCTCGTCGTCGCTGACCTGGCGCGAGGCCTATGTCGCCGAGCTGCGCAAATCGGTGAGCCCGACCGGCCGGCTTCAGGTGCCACTGGCCGCGGAATAGCGTGGCGCCGGGAGCGCCTTTCCACGCCCCGGCGGTCGGACGCAGGATTTGGCAGCACGAAAAATCCGTGGCGGACCCCCATCGCCGGAACGCAGGTGGCGGTTCGACCGGGACCCCGGAGCCGGGCCATTGGCGGTCTCCCCGGCTCACACCGGCCAAGGCACCCCGGACGAGGAACAATTGTTGCAAGAGCCTTCGCATGTGGTCTCGCGGGGCTGGGAGGGCGGGTCAGGCCGCCCCATGCCGGTTCCCGAAGTCGTCCGGCGGCGCACAGTATCGTCGCGGCGACGCCCGGCCCCGCAGATTCGTTCCGATTTTGGTGCGAGGAGACAAATCAATGCGTTTCGCAGGCAGAGTGGCGGTGGTAACCGGCGCAGCCAGTGGCATCGGCAGAGCGATTGCCACGGCCTTTGTGCGCGAAGGCGCCAAGGTCGTGATCGCCGATCTTAATCAGCAAGGCGCCGATGCGGTCGCGGGAGAGCTGGGCGGCGCCGCTCATGCCATCGGCGTTGCCATGGACGTGACCAACGAGGCGCAGGTCGAGGCCGGCATGGGGCGAGCCATCGGGCAGTACGGCCGCATCGACGTGCTGGTCAGCAATGCCGGCATTCAGACGGTGGCGCCGCTCGATGATTTCGACTTCGCCCGGTGGAAGACGCTTCTTGCGATCCATCTGGATGGCGCCTTTCTCACCACCCGCGCGGCACTGCGCCAGATGTACAAACAGAAGAGCGGCAGCGTCGTCTATATGGGCTCGGTCCATTCGAAAGAGGCGTCGGTTTTGAAGGCGCCCTATGTGACTGCCAAACACGGGCTCATCGGCCTGGCCAAGGTGGTGGCAAAGGAAGGCGCAGCACACGGTGTTCGTGCCAATGTCGTGTGTCCGGGATTTGTGCGCACCGCGCTGGTCGAAAAACAGATTCCCGAACAGGCATCGGCGCTCGGCATCACCGAGGACGAGGTGGTCAGAAAGGTCATGCTGAAGGAGACGGTCGACGGCGAGTTCACGACGGTGGCGGACGTTGCCGCCGCGGTGCTGTTCTTCGCCGGCTTCGAATCGAACGCGCTGACGGGGCAGTCGCTGGTCGTCAGCCACGGCTGGTTTATGCAGTAGGCCGGTGCCGCCTGCTGCTGCGGGGCGGGTCTAGGGTGCGGCGCCCGCGGCCAGCGGTCGTGATGCCGCCGGCGCTGGGGCGCCGTCGATGAGCGGCTGGACCAGGCGGAAATGGTCGGACCAGCTCGGCGGCTCCCAGGTTCGGAGGCGCTCGAGCTGTCTGCGGCGCCGGCTGGAGCCGGGGCGGGCATAATCGGCAATCGCGCGAGCCCAGGCGGCAGGATCGCGCGGATCGAGGTATTCCGGCACGTCGCGACCGACCTCGCGCAATTCCGCCACGTCGCTGCACAGCACCGGAACGCCCAGAGCGAGTGCCTCGGCCACCGGCAAGCCGAAGCCTTCGGCCACCGAAGAATAGACCGCGGCACAGGCGCCGCCGACCAGGCGCGCCACTGCCGCGTCAGGCAGGCGGTTATGCTCCTCGACCACGCCTTGCATCCACGCCGCGCCGTGCAACGTGTCGAGAATCTCGCCGCTCTTGAAACCGCGCCGCCCGACCAGCACCAGCTTCGGCGCCGCCGCGCCAAATTCCTGTCGCACCTCGCGCCATGCCTCAATCAGCACGGCGTGATTTTTCCTCGGCTCGATGGTTGCCACATAGGTGAAGTAGGGGCTTGTTGCCGCCTCTGCCTCGACATCGCGTGGCAATGCGAGATCGACCCCGAGCGGCGCCACGACGATCGGCAGGGCAGCCCCGTGCCGCGCAAGATAAAGACGCAACGCTTCGCCGGTGCCTTCCGAGTTGACGATCACGGCGTCGGCCAACCGCGCCACCGCGTTCATGCGCTGCGGATGGCGCCGCGCCTGCCAGCTCGGCATTTGTTCGGGATGCTGGATCGGTATCAGATCGTGGATCAGCATCACCACGCGCACGCCGCTGCGCCGCTTCAGCCGCTCCAGCCCGTCCGGGCGATGCAGCCGGTAATGCGACACCAGCAGATAGACAATCGGCTTCCGGATCGCTGCGAGATGCCGATGGAGCGAGGCTTCGCCGCGGAGCAATACATGCCGGTGCAGCTTGCGTATCAGGGCCTGAACCGTCTCGCGGGCATCGATATCGACGGCGCTTCCGGACCACATTGCGTCGAGCGCGGCGATCATCGTGATCGCATCTTCCTTGGGCAGGAGGCTCAGCCGTCCCCACCAACCGGAGAAGCTGAGGCGGTCGCGCGCCGTGGCGATGAGATGCCGCGCGTAGGCAAGCTCGACGCGATCGATTCCGGTCGGTGCAAACCGCGCCGCGCGCCACATCAGCCGCGACAGATCGAGAACGATATGGGGAGTCATTGACGGGTGTGGAACAGGGTCAGGTCGGGCGCCGTTTCCGGCGTCACCACGCCTTCACGCCGCCATGGATTCCTCATCAGATGTAAACCCTCGCCGACATCACTCGCCGACCAGAACAGGCGAACCGCATGTTGCTTGACGAGGGGCAGCCCGGCGGGATCGGCGCCGAGCCAGGGCAGGAACGGATTGCGCCGGCCATAAGCCCAGATCTCGACGCGCGTCGAGGGCCGCAAGCTCGGACCGCGTGCGTGAAAGCCCATCGTGTCGGCGACGATCAGCGTATTGGCGCGCACGGCGAAGCGACGCGGCGGCGGCAGACCGAGCGCCGCGAGCTCCGCCTCGTCGATGCGGAACGAGCCTTCGCGGGTCTCGTTGTCGGATGACCGTGCCGCGGTCACGCTCTTGCGATGCAGCCACGCGCGCCGCTGCGGGGTCAGTCGGTGCGAACCGGGAACATAGGTGAATGGCCCCGCATCCTCGGCAACGTCGGTCAGGAACAGCCACGCCTTCACGGTGGCATGGAACGTATCCGAGTGAAGGTGGAGCTGTGGATCGGCAGCACCCTTGCGCACCCGGGAAAAAATCGTCTGGATATAGCTCACCGGGGTCAGCGCCGAGGCGCCCGCATAGCGGATCAGGCCGAGCCATTGCGGGTTGTCGAGCAGCATACCGAGGATCGGCAGACGCGCACGCGCGTAAGCGTCGAGCGGAATGCGGCGCGTCACCGCATCGCCCTGGATCATCGCGCGCGCCGGCGCTTTGAGCGCGAGGATCCCGTGGCGCAGGGCGGCAAAGACATCCTCTGGCAGGAAGTCCTGCTTCAGGAAGAAACCGTCGCGTTCGAAACCGGCGGCGTCGGCGGCGTCGACCAGGTGCGCGAGGCGGCGCCGACGCCATTGCGATACCGCGGCCGCGGCTTCGACGCGGGCGACATGGAGGCCCCTCGCATTGAGCGCCGGGTGACCCAGGATCGGATTGTCGTGGAACGACTTTGCCGCCGTCAGGAGCGCCGCGGCATGAAGCGGCGCCAGCAACCAGGGCAGGGCGCGCCGCGGCATCGATTGGTTGGCTCGATCGGCGGATTGCGTCATGGGAACTCGACCGCGCGCCAAAATGCAACTTTTCGCGGGACGGGGCAAGGCGTCAGCCGCGTGCTTCGGGCCGGCCTCCGGTTGGTTGGAACGCGAGGGATCTGTGCCCCTTAGTCGGCGCCGCTCTGGGCCGCGATCGCCTCTGCCGGGAGCAGCGGCGTCGCCGCGGACAGGGCCGAAGCCCGGCTCACCGGATGTTGACGCGCGGCCGCTTCGAATCGCGCCATCGCGCCGGCGACGGCCAGTCTCAGGCCCTCGGCGCTGAAAAAATCGCCGTTGATCTGGGTGCGGTCGACCACGACGCGGCGGAAATCGTCGACCAGCGCCGCATCGGGAGCCGTTCGTTCGTGCCAGAAGCGGTCGAGATGCGGCTGAAAGGTGAGGCCGCTCATGTCGTAGATCGGCCGACCCAGCGTCTTGACCGGGCGCCCGAGCAACACCGCGAGAAGACCTGCGGTGCTGTTGACCGTGACCACGCCGAGGCTCTCCTCAATGAGGCTCTTTGCGTCGCCGCCGACCAGATAGAACACGCGGTGGCCGATGCCGAGCCGCTGTGCCGTGCCGTTGGCCTGGGCCCGCCAGTCGACGAGTTGATTGTCGAGCGGATGCTCCTTCAACAGCAAAGCGCTGTCGGCCGGGGCGTGACGAGCGAAAGACGCCAAAATAACGTCGATCGCCGGCCCCAGCCCCTGGAACGGCGAATTGACGCGAAGCTGCGAATCCGAATCGAGCTGGAGAGGCACCAGGAAATAGCGCCTGCCGCTCGCCGACAGCGCGCGCAACGCCTCCTCGCTCCGCCGCTGGATCGACGACGCCCGGACGAAGCGCCTGATCCAGCACGCATATTCGAGGAAAGGCGGGACCGGCAAATGGGTGCGGAAATGCGGGTAGCGCCACGCGAACACCCCGCTCCAGCTGTGATAAATGACATCGTTCAGGGCGCGCACCCGGAACGAGCCGGTCACGGCGCGGCCGTCTTGCCACGGCGGCAGGGACCGCGCAGTGCGCCGATACCAGGCGGGATCGCGGGGCAGCGACGAGTTCTTGTTGACGCCGCCTTGCTCGAGCGTGATCCAGCTCGGGCGCAGATAGCCCTCCTCGAAGACGTGTACGAGGAGGCCGCGCAGCCGGGCGATGCGGATCGCTTCCTTGTGAAAGGGACGCCAGTCGCCAAACAGCACGACGTCCGTAGTGCGCCACTCGCTCAAGTAGTTCTCGAACGCACGAGGCCAATCCGCGAGCGTGCCGCGATAGCTGACCGAGTCCGGCAGGCGCCAGAACAGACGGTCGCCGGCATTGAAGTTGATGCGCTTGACGATGTGATCGCGTTGGACGAGCGCCGCGCCGAGCTCGGCAAAGAAGGCGGTCGCCATGCCTTGGAGAAAAAGATAGCGACGCCGCTGGCGCGGATCACCGGCCGTTGGGCTATCGCCTCGACCTGCGGCGTTGGAAACTGGCCTGACCCCTGACGCGCCGCCGGTTCGGAACCGTGCCTGGGAGATTCCCAAGTGGCCTCCCCTGATACTGGTCGATTCGGTACGCAAAATTTATGCCCGAAGCCGCGGCCGGCGTCGAGTGGATTTAGCGCTTCCACCAACTTCGGCGAATTCGCCCGACCGGCGACAGCCGATGGTGCGCGCCGCTGGCGTCAGGATTGCAGCGTCGCGGCGAGGGCGGCGAGATCGACCTTGGCTGCGCGCACTTTCCGCTCTTCTTGCGCCATGACGGCAACCGTATCATCGATCTGCTCGGCGGTATGCTCCGACGACAGAAAAAAGCGCAGCCGCGCCGCGCGTTCCGGCACAGCGGGATAGAGAATGGGCTGGACGTTGATGCCGCGATCATAGAGTGCGGCGGAGAGGCGACCCGCCGCGATCGAACTGCCGAGAATGATCGGTACGATGGCGAAGCCTTGGCTCAGACCGGTGTCGAGCCCGGCAGCTTTGGCGGCATCGAGAAACCGGCGGGCATTCGCCTGAAGGCGCGCGACCCGCTCCGGCTCCTCGGCGAGCAGATCGAGTGCGGTCGCAGCCGCCGCCGCCATCGGCGGTGGCATGCCGACCGAATAGACGAAGCCTGGCGCGGAATAGCGCAGATACTCGGCAATATCGCGGCGGCACGCGATGTAACCGCCGCAGCCGGCAAGCGTCTTGCTCAGCGTGCCCATCCAGAAATCGGCAGCATCGGAGCCGAGAGCGAAATGCTCACCGATGCCCCGGCCGTTGGCGCCAAGCACCCCGATCGAATGCGCCTCGTCGATCAAGAGCCAGGCACGAAAGCGACGGGCCAGAGCGCTGAAGGCCGGCAGGTCGGGGATGTCGCCGTCCATGCTGTAATGCCCCTCGATCACGATGAGGGCGCGGCCATGCTGCGGCCGGTAGGTGTGCAGAAGCCGCTCGGCGGCAGCGACGTCGTTGTGGGGAAAGCTGAGGCGCCGGGCGCCGGAGAGCTGGGCACCCTGCTGGACGCTGTTGTGGGAGAAGGCGTCGTAGAGGATGAGGTCGGCCTTGCCCAGCATGTTGCCGATGACCGTCACGTTCGTGGCGTGACCGCTGACGAAGGCGACACAGTCTTCAGCGCCGTGGAGCGCGGCGAGGCGCTGCTCGAGCTCGCGATGCAAAGGACGCTCGCCGGCGACCAGGCGGCTGGCCGAGCAAGAGGTCCCATAGTGCGCGATGGCTCGCTGCGCTGCGGCGGTGACGCGCGGATGGCCGTTGAATCCGAGATAGTTGTAGGAGGAGAAATTCAGGCAGGCCCGGCCGTCGACGGTGCTTTCCGCGCCGGCGATGCCGCCATGCACGCGAAAGAAGGGATTAGCGATGCCCAGCGTCGCCGCCGCCGAACGGACGATCTCCATCTGCCTGTAGGTTTCGGAACTGGCCAAATCGTCATGCGGCGCCGGACTAAGCGGCACCGCAAACGGCCCATGCGCCTTGCCGTTGGGTGTCCCGCCTTTGAGGCGTTCAACCAACCGGCTCCGCTCTGCGTCAGAGAGGCCGTAACTTGGGCTCCGCTCGGTCATGGGGTGGTGACCGTTCCGATTTCAAGCTGCTGCGGCGATTGCCGCAGCGCGTCGGGATCGGCGCTCTCGTAGCGCTGCGCGGCCGTGGCGATCTCGGGCGCGGTATCGGCCGCGGTCTGAAGACCGCGAGCCAGGTTTGCGGCGATCATGGCGAGCGAGGTCTGCTGCGACAGGGACAGCATCGGCAGATTGACCCCGAAGCGCCCCTCGAGCGCGAGCCGGAGCTCGACGGCCATCAGCGAATCCATGCCCAGCTCCGCCACCGAACGGTGCGGGTCGAGCCCGCCGGCCGATGTGGAAAGGATGCGCGTCACCTCTTCGACCAGCACCGACAGGATCAATTCCTTGCGTTCCTCCTCCGGCAGCGAAGCGAGCTTTTCCCGCAGGTCGCCGTCGGCCTTGTCGAGGCGCGCGCTGACAACCTCGGCGAATGTCGCCGAAGCCAGCGACGGCAGCATCCGCTGCGCCGTGTCCCATCGCACCGAAGCGTACGCAACCGCGACCTCGCCGCTTGACCAGAGCGCCGGCAGAGCGTCGAGCGCCTCGGCCGCCGGCAGCGGATTGGCGGCGAGGCGCCGCGCCAGTGCCTCGCGCGTTTCCTCGTTGCGGGCGAGATAGCCGACATCGCCGATCGGGCCCCAGCCGACGACCAGCGCCGGCAACCCTTCGGCGCGGCGGCGCCGGGCAACGCCCTCGAGCGCGGCGTTCGCGGCGACGTAGCTGCCCTGGCCCGGAGCCCCGAACACGGTCGTCGCGGAGGAGTAAAGCAGGAACAGCTCGATCGGATCACGACGCGTCAGCTGATCGAGATTGACGGCGCCGCCGAGCTTCGGTGCCAGGACCCGCGCCACACGCTCGGCATCGAGGTCGCCCAGGAGCGCGTCGTCCAGCTGCATCGCCGCATGAATGACGCCCTTGAGCGGTGCCATGTCGCGCCGGATCGCGGCGAGCGTTGCCGACAACGCATCGGCGTCGGCGACGTCGCAGGCGTAGGCTCGCGCGTCGACGCCCGCCTCGCGCAGATGTGCCAATGCCTCGCTTGCGCCGGGTGT
>Ga0123356_10002327_pt1 | contig 20414 bp, 14 predicted proteins | sample TergutEmb28metaG_2_FD_92546 | JGI IMG/M metagenome (GOLD analysis project Ga0123356, IMG submission 92546) | Embiratermes neotenicus P3 segment gut microbial communities from Petit-Saut dam, French Guiana - Emb289 P3 | ecosystem: Host-associated > Arthropoda: Insects > Digestive system > Gut ... | reverse complement strand
CGCAGCATCTATAGCTTCCTTATTTCTTATTTTCATGCGCTATTATAAGATGCATTCATGAACTGGTTATGAACATATTTGCATTATTCGTTAATTTATTATTAATTTAATATATCATTTATAGCATCTATGACACTTTGAAATTCACCGTACAGGAGATATTCTGATATCTCCAAGAGGAGAATATCGGTCTTTTTCGACCAGTTTCTTTCTTTTAGTTCTTCAAGAGCTGTTTTTGCAAGCTTTTTCTTGTAATTTTCACAATGTGTTTTTATTTCCGTCAGTTTTTCATTAAGGAAAATAATATCCTCAGGGGAGTCTGCTGCTTTCGGCTCTGCGGAATCTCCTGCTTGACTGTGTTTTTTTAATACCGATTTTGCCGCTTTAATCAGTAAGGGTGTGTCATGTATCATTTCTTCGGTATTTTCATTGTCTCCTGCCTGTTCCAAACGGTATGCCGCCAGGGATAATTCATCTTCTCCGATATGCAGTAAAACGCTTTTCATTCCGTGGACGGTTGTTGAATATAAATCAAAATCAATATCATTACCGTCTTTTATCACAGGCAGCATTTCTTCGAGTACAACCAAAGCGTTTTCGATATCGTTTAAAACAGTTCTGATGAGTTCTTTGTTGGTGCCGTTTTTTGACCTCGTTGTTTCAGGTGTGTTTTGATGCTTTGCATTTTGTCTTGCGGCTTCCAAAACCTCGGGGGTTTGCTTGTCGCGTATTAAACGGTTGACAATAGAGTTAAGTTCACGTATATCAATCGGCTTTGAAAGATAACCGTCAAATCCGTTTTCGAGGAACTTTGCGGAAGCGCCTGCAACGGCATTTGCCGTTAAAACAACGATGGGGTTTGTATATCCTTCTTCGCGGATCAGTTTTGTAGCGTCAATACCGTTCATTTCGGGCATCATATGGTCCATAAAAATTATGTCGTAAACTTTGCCGTTTCTTATCTTGTCAATAGCTTTAAAGCCGCTGTTTACTGTTTCAATCTTAAGACCGTAGAGCAACAGCATTCCTTTTGCAACATACAGGTTTGATTCGACATCATCAACAACGAGAACGCTGCCGTACGGCATATGCTCGTGTACAACTTGTGCCCGGTGTAATTTCATAGAGCTTCTGAAACGGCTGTTACGCAGCTTCTTGACAACATCGGCACCGCAAACTGTATTGCCTATACGTATCTGCGGAAGGCGGACCGTAAATGCGGAACCTTTGCCAAGTTCACTTTGAATATGGATTTCACCTTCCATTGCATCAATGAAACGTTTTGCAATGTGCATACCAAGACCTGTGCCTACAACGGTACGGTTTACATCGGTGTTAAAACGTGTGTACTCATCAAAGAGCATGTCAACCTGTTCTGCGGTCATTCCCTGGCCTGTGTCGCTGACTTTTATGACAAGGATGCAATTTGTGCGTTCGTTTGGATCGCTGCCGGACGGCATCTCAGCAAATTCGGCATTGACTGTAAGCTCGACTTTTCCTTCGTGTGTATACTTAAATGCGTTTGAAAGAATGTTGTTTAATATTTGTTTGATGCGCAGTTCGTCGCCGAATAAATCGAGTGGGGTGTTTTCATCAATCTGCAGGTCAAATTCGATAGGCAGGCTTTCATATCGCAATAGATTTAATTGCACACTATCGTATATAATGCTTGGTATATCATATAATACGGGATTGAGTTCGAGTTTGCCCGCTTCGATTTTGGAAAGGTCAAGCATGTCATTAATGATGTTTAGCAATAAACTGCCGGAGCTGTAGATTGTGTTAAATGCTTCTTTAAAGTCGGGCGGTATGGATGCTTTTTGCAATTGCAGTTCCGTTGTGCCGAGAACCGCATTCATCGGGGTGCGTATTTCGTGGCTTACATGTGAGAGGAATTCGCTTTTTGCTTTGTTGGCGGATTCCGCTTCTATACGCTGCTTTTCCGCCTCCATGCGTTGCCTCTCGGCTTCTGCGGCGGCAGTTTCCAAATCTCTGAGCATCTTTTTATGCTCTCTTAAATCTCTGCTGTATCCGGCGACCAGTCTATCGCCTTTGTATTCGACACGGACGTAGGTATCTTCGACGGGAACAGGCTCTCCGTCCGGTGAAAGGCAGATAAGCTCGGCTTTTTGGAAACCGGTTTCAAATGTGTCTTTGATGAGTTTTTTTACTTTATCTACCGATTTAGTGCCGTCGGGTTGATATAAAGGCATAAAATCGAAGTATCTGCTTATATATTCATCTTTGCTTGAAAGGTTGAACATTTTTGCCGACTCTTCGTTACAATCTGTCATATTGAGGTTTTCGTCCCAGAAATGAGCGGAAAACGGAGCGGAGTCAAACATTATTCTGATTCTTTCATCGGTTTCATGCGCTTTTTCCATCTCGATATTTTGAGCTTGTACACGCAGATTTTCTTCATGCTCGATTCTTGCATCTTCTTTTGATTTAAAGATGCAGTTTTCCGGGATATTAATATTAAGTGCGATTTGCCTTGCCATATCGTAGCAGGTTTTATAACCGCATGCGTGACAGTCTATGTGCTGCTGATCATAATCGTGTTTACCGAGACGTTCAAATGCTTTGGCGATATACTCATCGCTTATTTCATGTGTATCGGTTGGTATGGCGCGGTATACTCTTTTGAATCGTTCGAGGTCAAGTGTTGCTTCATATACGCTGAAAATTGTTTCATATTGATTTGTTTTAAACTCTTCTTTTGTTTGTTTGCCGTGTGTTTTCATTATTTTGCCGATTTCGAATCTGCTGAGCTCCTGCAGAGCGGCGGTACCTTCGTTACAGCCTTCGTCGCAGTTTAAGACATCATACAGATCCGGCAAAAAATCCTTGTGGGTTGTCGAGTATATATCCAAGCTTTCAAAAATGCCGGGGCCTTCCGCTCTTGATATATGCATGGTGTCACCGAGAAAGAATGCAAGATTCTCTTTAAAACCGCCGGGCATCGGGAAAAGAGCGCCAAGACCGCTTTGCGGATGGTCATAATCGGTGTCTTCATCGGGAAGTTTAATATTGTTTGCACCCAAATATTCATTTAAATGCGAAAAAGTAATGTTGTAATCGGCGAGTTTGGTTTCTTCAAATTCGTCCGATTTTGCGATACATGGCGAAAGTGCAGCGATTTTGTCGGTGATACCGCGGTATTGCTTCATGTAAATGGAAGTACAAGCCATCGGGCTGTGGACGGGGGAGAGCTTGTCGAGCAGTTCGTGGCGGTACATTTGGCAGTATGTGACGATTACGGGGCAGGGTTGAGTAATAATCGGCTCGCCGTTGTTTTCTTTTATATATTTTATATGCGCCCATATGCAGATATCGGCGCCGAGTGAGACATCATATATTAAACGCACACCGAGATTCTTCAGATAGGTGAAAAGTTTTTTGTATTCGGGGAAATTTGTTTTTATTGCAGGTGCGACAATCAAGGATATCGGGACATCGTTTCTGAGGTCCTCAAAAAAGCGCTCGGTATCATCGGCAAATATCCTTGCTTCGTGTTTACATGCCGGAACACATAACCCGCATGTTATGCATTTGTCGTGGTCGATTTTGACTTTAATGTTGCCGTTCTCATCATGGTAGGTGATATTGGCGGTTTCCATCAGGCAGCTTCTTACACACCGGTTGCAGCCTACGCATAAATCAATTTGTTCTTTTATGACATCTGTCATGAATACCCTCCCCGGTATTTTTGTTTAAGTTTATGTTTATTTTGAGTGCAGAACTTTTTCGATACGGCTCAGTAAAACAGGAGCGGAAAACGGCTTTGTAACAAAATCCGCAGCGCCCATTTCAAGGCCTTTTTTTTCTGCGGTTTCATCTGTTTTGCTTGTCAGGAAAATAACGGGGATTTCCTTGTAGCGTATATCTGCTTTTAATTGCTCCAAGGCATCATATCCGCTTATATCCGGCATCATAATGTCAAGCAGAATTAAATCGGGAGTAATCTTTTCGAGAAGTTCAAACATTTTTGGAACGCTAAGCATCGTGATTACATCATAATCATCCGATAAAAGCTCATCGGCAACGAGCAGATTGGCACTGTTATCATCAACAACAAAAATTGTATTCATACTTATTCCTATTGGGTGTTTTATATTTCATGTTATATAGTCAATAAAAATGAATCATTATTCACTATACAGAACACATATTATACCATAAATTTATTCAAAATGGTAGGATAAATTTCAGACCATAAACAGGGGGGTACTGAGGTATTTTTCTCCCCGGTCGGGAAGCATTACGACAATTGTACCCGAATCTATGTTTTCTGCGACGTTGAGCGCAGCAAGCATTGCCGCGCCGCTGCTCATACCTACGAAAATTGCTTCCTCGGCAACAATTTTGCGTGACATTTCAAAAGCAGCCTCGGTCTCGACATCAACGCTGATGTCTATTTTTCCGGGGTCGTATATTTCGGGGACAATGGCTTCCTGCATGCTTTTTAAGCCTTGGATATAATGGCCTGCGACGGGGTGTGCTTCAACAACTTTTATCAGCGGGTTTTTTTGTTTAAGTCCCATACCAACGCCCATTATTGTTCCGGATGTGCCGATTGCCGAAACAAAGTGGGTCAGGCTTCCGTCTGTTTGGTGCCATATCTCCTCGGCTGTGGTGAAATAGTGGGTTAGTTTGTTGGTTTCATTGGAATATTGATCCGGATTGTAAAACCTGTCGGGAAATTCTTTTATTAATTCATTTGTTTTTATGATTGCACCGTCAGTGCCCTTATCGCCGTCGGTCAGAACAATATCCGAGCCAAAGGCACGGACCATTTTCCGGCGCTCGATGGAAACCGCATCACTCATGACAATGGTAACATCATATCCTTTGACTCTGCCGATCATGGCAAGAGCAATGCCGGTGTTGCCCGAGGTTGCTTCGATTATGGTTTTCTCTTTTGTCAGAACTCCGTCGGCTTCGGCTTGCTCTATCATTTTAAGTGCGATTCTGTCTTTGACGCTTCCCGTAGGGTTAAATCCTTCGAGTTTTGCCAAAATTGTTACATTCGGGTTTTTACTCAGTTTGTTGATTTTTACGACAGGCGTGTTGCCGATAGTGTCTAATATGTTATTGTACACGCAGATTCTCCTGTTCTCGGGAATATAAAGGGTTAGAGTGAAGCAACCTTTCGGTGCATCTGCTCCAAATTTGTAGCATTCAAAAATGCTGTTTCTTTTGTTATGTCGCCGTTTTTGAGCAGCTTAAGAATATACGCATCCATGCCGATCATTCCTTCCTGCGTGGAGGTTTGAATGACACCGTCGATCTGGTGTGTTTTTCCTTCGCGGATAATGTTACTGATTGCGTTATTTATACACATTATCTCAAAAGCGGGGATGGAGCCGCCGGAGGTGCTTGGTAAAAGACGTTGTGTCACAACCATTTTCAGTGACATAGAAAGCTGTACACGCACCTGTTGCTGCTGAGCCGGCGGGAATATATCTACTATACGGTCTATTGTGTTTGCTGCTCCTATTGTATGCAGTGTTGATATAACAAGATGTCCTGTTTCAGCGGCGGTAATCGCGGTTTTTATTGTTTCGTGGTCACGCATTTCACCTAATAAAATTATATCGGGTGACTGCCTCAGGCTTGCGCGAAGTGCATCCATATATGAATTTGTGTCAGTAGAAATTTCTCTCTGGCTGACAAGGCTTTTAATGTCCTTATGCAGATATTCGATGGGGTCTTCCAATGTGATAATATGAGAGTTTCTTGTTTTATTTATCGCGTCTATAATACATGCAAGTGTGGTTGATTTACCGCTGCCCGCAGGTCCCGTGACAAGTGCAAGACCGTTTAATTCCAACGCAAGGCTCATTACTTCTTCGGGTATTTTCAGTTCTTTGAAATCCGGGATGTTAAAAAGGACGATTCTTATGACGGCACCGTATGTGCCGCGCTGACGGTGAGCGTTTACTCTGAATCGTGCCACTCCGGGAATCGTGACCGGGAAATCGTCATCGCCTGTTTCAATAAATTTCTTAATCGACCTGTGGGCAAGGTCATATAAGATGGTTACAAATTCTTCGGATTCATGAGGTCTGAGTATTTCAGCCCCCATTGACTGCAGCACTCCGTTTATCTTAAATGTAACAGGACGTCCCGCACTTACGAACAAATCGGAAGCATTAACTTCCGCGGAACGTTTTAACCAATCCAAGACAAAATCTCTGCCGGTTTTTATTACTCCATCCATATTGTTATTTAATCTCCCGTCCAAACATTTATCGAGTCATCAATTTCCCACTCGTCCTTATCATACATTCGCCAGCTTAAGATGTCAAAGGAATCATCATGTAAAATAAGATTGACATACAGAGCCTTTGATTCTGATATATCGCAGAAAAAGAAAGTTGTTTCAGAGTTCAAATTATCATCAAACCCTGTGTTTATCTTGACTCCGCGGATTTCAGCGGGAGTTTCGCCGGGTGAAAGGATGTCGGCTAATATAAGCTCCGCCAAAGTATCGGCCTTGTAATATCCCGTTACCATTTCGGCTTTTGCATCAACCAATGCTTTGTCGTTTCCTGCAACGACAAATGTAATAAGCGAGAAAATCGTGAGGCAAAGCACGGCAAATACAAGCACAATCGATGCGCTGCCTACTCCTATTCCGCTTTTACTCATGTTTTTCTCCTTTGGTTATTTGAATATATTGTTTTTGCTGCTTAGAAATTTCTTGCCGCTACTTTAAGCGATATTAGTTCTTCTCCCGAAATTCTTCTTACTGTGACACGCCCGGTGATTATTTCAAAATCCGCTGCTCCTTGTACAGACTCGATAATAAGGTGCAGGACATAATTTGCATTATTTTCACTGCATATCTGCCATGATTTGTCATAAAATACGGATAAAACGGAAACACCGTCTGCTCCCAAGCCTTCACTTGTTGTGCTGCCTCCCAATATATCGGCGGCGGCACTAAAATCTCTGCCTGTTACCTTAAAAACTTCGGCTCCGCTTTCCGCTTTTATAATGGCATTGCTGACGGCGCTCCCGTCGTTGGCATAGAAATATGAAGCAGTCAGTATGCTGATGCAAGCCACGGCGCATATAGCAAAAACTGCAATGACTATAAGTTGTTCAATTAAAAAGAGTGTGGACTTTGAGCGGTTTGTCATGTGGTGATACCTTCCGTGTTATTCCGGTGTGTTATCCTGTTGCGTTAACCTGTTGCGTTAACCTGTTGCGTTAAACTGTTGCGTTAACCTGTTGCGCGCGGTGATAAAAGCAATCTTCTGCTTCCCATGATTACTTCGATCAGACCGTGATCTGTTTCATTAAATGTCATGTTATCTATTTGGACGATTCTTCTGCCGTTTTGAGGAGAGAATTCGAGAATTGTCTCGCTGAACAGCTCTAACAGCCAACCGTCGTAAATGTATATAGCCGTTCTGTAGTCTGTTTCTCCTATTGTTTCGTCAATAAAGATTGCGGGGGAGCCGTCGAAGTCGCCTACACTTATCGCATTTATGTCGTCGAAGTTTTTTACCTTTGTCCAAATGAATGAAAAAGCTGTGTGCTCGTGCTGCTCTGCTCGTGAGATTTCGTTAATGTTTCTGTAAATGCCTGCTCCAAGCATCAGTACCATAAGAACCGAAAAGGCAAAAATACTGAACACAATCAGCACAAAGACAGTATCAATATTCCGGTTTTTTATTGTTTTGTTCATGTTAATGACCATGCCTTTAATATCACCGCTCAATAACTGTTATTGTCGGGAGTATGTTTGATGCGAATATTGTGTAGTGGACTATAAATCTTGTTTCGTCGATGTGTATGCCGAAGTTGTTTATTATATATTCAAGGCTTTGCGGATATCTTCCTTCAATTGCATAATTCATAACAACCGCACGGTGCAGGCTTTCTTCAAGGATACGAAGTCCCTCTGCATTACCGGATTCATCGGTTTGGCGGATACCGGAAATAACCGCAATTATTATTGCGGCAGTAAAAAGAACCGGTAGAATTGCCGAGCGGAGAAAATCCAAGGGACCTTTTCTGAATATGTTTCTTTGTTTTTTCATCAAACTGCCACTTCTCAACCGATCGAAGTCATAATTCCCATAAGCGGGAGCATGACGGATAAAAGGATTATTCCTACAACAACAGACGAAAGTATGACAAGAGTCGGTTCCACTCTTCCTACTATACGATCGATGCTGTCTCTGACATCTATGTCGCTTCTTCTTGCTATTTCAGCCATGGCAAGGTCGGCTTTTCCGCTTACGCTTCCGACGGAAAGCATTTTCCCGTCCTGCAGCGATAAAATGCCCGATTCGCACAGGGCTTCCGATAACGTCTTTCCGGAATCAAGAAGTGCCGAACATTTTTTATGTTTTGCGTCAACTGCTTTTGAACCTCCGCTGACATCGGATGCAAGTCCGATTGATTCTTCGGTGTCGAGTCCGCTTGCCATACCGAGTGTCATTGCAAATACAAAACGGGAGGAGGCGATTTTGCCGAAGATTCCGCGGTTGCCCCACTTATTTGCAAATGCCTGAGTAATTGCTTTGCGAATACCGGGTATCAACCACATGATCAATGCGAAAACAAAAAATGCTCCGACTATTATTGCTATGATAACAGCAGCATTACCGAGCCATCCACCAAACTGCATGAGTCTGACGGCAAGCGGGTTCATCTGAGTTCCCAGGCGGCTGAATATGTCGTTGAAAATAGGCAGAACCTGTACGATAAGAATAAGCACCACAACAATCATGAGTATTAAAAGAACAGCAGGGTAGAGAACAGAGTTCTTTATGGTGACCGAAAGACGTGTCTGCCTTTCGTAATATTCGGAGAGTGCATTTAATGTCTCCACAAGCCGGCCGGTTTTCTCTCCGACTTCTATCATATGAACCATATACTTCGGGAATACTGCCGCTTCTTTAAGAGCAACGGAAAAAAGATTACCCGTCATAAGAGAATCATATAACTTATGCATAAGTGCTTTTGCATCTTTGCTTGATTCATCTTCCTGCAGAATCTCAACACTGTCGCTGAGAGTAAGTCCCGCATCGAGCAGCATGGCAAGCTCGGAGCAAAGCATGGAGATATATGTGTTGTTAAGTGTTTTCGATTTCATGTTTACCTCTATTTATATTTTCTTTTTTTGTATCGTCTGCGTACAACTTCGGAACCACCGAACAGAACAGCGGAGGTTGCAAGTAGAATAATTGGCAGCGTAATATTATGGTTTACCCCTGTTTGCGGCGATTTTTCGGGAGGTACAGGCGGAGGTGGCGGCGGAGGCGGAGGCGGTGTTATCTCGGTAGGCGGAACCGGCGTATATGTGTTTGTGAAGTTGAAAGCAATGTTTATGTTATTGGTTTGATTACCGTCAAGAGTGAAGAGATAACTGTTTTCTTTAATCGGGTCGGGATTTTTTTCCAATGGTTTTGCGACTCCGTTTTCTGTCATTGTAATAGATGACAATACATTGGTAAATTCGTCAACGGCACCGCCGACTTCCATGATTGAATAAGTACCTGCCTGCAAGCCTGTAAGTGTTACTTTATTATTTATCATATCAGTAAAGTATATTGTTTGTAACCCATCGTACAGACCATTATCAAGCTTCTTTTCCACTTTAAATGCCAAATCAAGCGGCATTAGAGGATTACCCGCACTGTCGGTAGCACCTTGAAGTCCGTTGATGACCTTGGTGATATCAAGCGAGAATGTTATCGGAATATAACGGTTGTTTACAATGAACAGGAATTCCCATCCCTCGTCGGCATGAGCCAATTCATCCAATTGCTCCTGACTGATAAGGAACGGATATTGCAAGTCCGGGCGGACTTCCATTACATATCCCGGTATGGTTGCACCGGTTTCAGTAAAGAAATATTCACCGCCTATTAAGTCCGGTCCATCTAATGTAATTGACGGCCCCGGAAGAAAACCGGGATGTAAAGCGGAAACAGGAGGCCAGGGGAATTCAGGCGGATAGTCCGGTAATGATGCAAAACCTGCAAGGATGGAGCCAAGTGCAAAATCAAATTTATCTTGGCCCTCATTTGGAGGAGCTGATGCTTGCCCCGGTGTTTTAATAGAAATTTTGAAGTCAGGGAATAGAGCAATTAATTCATCGTTATTCAGGTTTAACCCGTGGAATGCTTTTCTTACTCGCAATAATGGGTAAGTAGGAATATCAAGTGTGTATGGGTTGCTTATTGTAACAGACCTTTGCTCTCCTGCCGTTATATAAGGTGGAGGCATAACCAGCACCGGTGGAGGTTTGGCAAATATATAATTTGCAAGATATCCGCCACCTTCATATATTGAATACTCTCCGGGTGGCACCTTTATTGTAACACTGCCGTTTATACCTGTACTGTCAAGAGTAAAGTCTCCGGGATAGTATAAAGTGGCTGAAAATATAGTATTCAGATCACTGTCAAAACCATTTACATTGATTGAAAGTTCATAGTAATCCGGAAACTTAAAATCAGGTGCTACGGCAGGAGTAAATGAAAATTCTTTGTATATTGTCAAATCTGCCTGTGCTTGTATCATTATACGCCCGTTGTTGCCGAGGTATTGTACTTGAACCGTATTCGGAGCTGCGGTAAACCGGCTGGGCATCCATTGCCACGGGGATGTGCCTGTCGGTCCCGTCGGATTCGGAGACTTCGGCAAAGTTCTTGTGTCAATATTGTTTATATAATAAGGGTTGCCCGGTGTTGCAGCTATAAAAGCAGCCAGTGACATGTTATTCATGTCGTATGCAGGTGAAGCCCTGCTGACTGTTCCGTCCATTCCGCGCCAGCGGTTGGTATAGAAGTAGAATGAGTTTGGTTCAGGTGCTTTGTTGACGTTTTTGTATTGAGTTGTAAGCCCGTTTGGACTGCCGTCACGAATTTTGTCAACCTGCGGGGCAACAGAGTAAATAACGCGGAGCGGTACAGATTCATTGACTTGTATGATATCCCATCCGAAATCATCCTTTTCCGGTGACCCGTCTGACTGGAAATTTTGCTCAACCTCACGCAGCGGAATAAGTGTAGCGGGGATATACCATCTTACTATCTGGTCACCGACCTTTAAGTTACTTGCCAGGTACTGCGGCGGATTTGAATAAACCTGATTAAAAATACCATCCTCTATAACTGTGACACGCTGGAAAACTAAATATAAAAGGTCTGTTTCCGTACCTTTAAGCGCATCAACAGCAGGACCTGTTACGGTATATAAATCTACTATTGCTCTTGCTCCGGCTGTTATTGCTAAAGCCTCACTGGCAAATTCATCAATACGGCCTATAAAATCTCTGTTGAAATCTGCATAGTATCTGATAAAGCTGTCAGGTCCTCCGTCCAAATAACCTGCTTCAATACTTTTTTCGATAAGAGCCCGGGCATCAGCATCAGATATAGGATTTGGGGTCCCCGGAGTACCACCCGGACGTTCTAAGTGTTGGGTCAGATTTTCTATCGTAGCATCCCATAGCGTTGTATTAGCAGTGTTTTGAATAGCAGTACCGAATGTGCTTGCATCATACTTAACATTGTTATACCAGACACCGTAAAAGCCTGAAAAATCCATGTATTCGCCTATTACATCCGAAAATGCGAGATAGCCGTCATATTGTGGGGTATTTGTCGGAGTGTTTGTGCTGTAGTTACCCTGGGTTACAATTTGTTGAGTGATTTGATTAAACGCATCATCAAGACCTGCTTTATCCATTGCGGTAAAGGCCATCGTATCGTATTTGCAGGTTGTGACAAACCCGTCTGTGTTTGCATTTTGTGTTAAGCTGCGGCTTGTACTTGAGCCTCTGATGAGATAGGGAAACTGACCGCTGTTGTTGGATGCACCGGTGAAATTATTGAGCACCGTCAGCATGTCATAATTCTGATTATTACCGCTGTATACTTGTGTAACCAAAGCTGCATTTGTTTGTCCGCTTGAAGATTTTCCGTACGGGTCAAGCATTCCGTTGGCAATTGTGCTGTTAACGCCGAGCCCGATTGTATAGAAGCCAACGTTTTTAGTAGCATCAAAATTAGGATTTGTTGCCGGAGTGCCGTAATAGTGGTTGCGTACTTCCTGTTTTACATATGATGCCGTCATAACTGTGAGCGCAGTAAGTCCCATATCTCCGGCAGAGCCGTTACCGACATCATACCAGTTGGCTGTTGTTGTTACTCCCTGCCAGTTTGAAAAGTTTTTCATTGTGTGGTCAAACCATGCGTAGGTCGGCTCACCGTCCGTCATCAGTATTATGTTGGGTTTGCGTGTTACTATAATTGTATCTCCGGGACTTCCACCGGGATTGGGTATTCCTGTATCAAAATCTGTTCCGTTATTGGCTGTGTTTAATCCCTGCTCTACCGCAAGAAGCATATCCGCACCTCTGCGTATGCCAAGTTGGGTGGGTGTGCCGCCTTCGGCTACAAACGATCTTTGCAGAGGGTTGGTTATTGCAGCGTTTACAGTAACCGTAGAGCCGCTGACGCTGAAAATAGGCTGGGCTATTTCATAACGTCCGAGCGGGAGTACCGGATATGTTTTAGCCTGATTTTGACTGCTGACGGACTGTCCGCCGTATATAACGACCGAGACCCTGTTATTCGGGCTTGCATTCATCATCATGACGATGGCATCGTTCAGTGCATCGACAAGAACTGCGATTCTGGTGCGGTTGGCTCCGCCTCCGATGCCGCTTCCCGGTACTGTGTTTGAAACCATACTGCCGGATACGTCAATTATAAAAACAGTGTCGGACGGCTCGACGATAATTTGAGATGTGTTTACACTCTGGCTGAGAGCTGACAGTGTGACGAGAAATTCGTTGGGGGGTGCCTGCACAACGTCGGCAACACCGCCTGTAGTATCATAAATAAACGCTTGATTTGCGTTAACTGACTTATCTGTCCATATCCTGCCGTCGTTTGCAGGGGTGTTGACGAAAATAGTATTAACTGCATTTGCAATGTCCGGTACATTTGTAAATGCAAAGTTTGAGGTGTCCTGGTCGGATATTTTATCAAGAACTGTGAGTCCGTCAGGCAGGTCTATCGAGTTTGCAGTAAAATCATTTTTATTGCCGCCGTAATTAAATGCAAACATCGAAACAACCATTAACGTGGTCAGAACCATGCATGTAACCTTTATAAAAGATTTTCTCATTTTCATATACTTATCCCCCTGAAAATACTTGAATATATTAGCATAATAAGCTTGAAATATCAAGCTTATTGTGTAATGCAAATTAGTTTTTATTTTTATGTTTTTTGCTGTATCTGCGATATATCTCCGTTCCTGTCAATGTAGTAATACCGAGGGTGATGAGGCTTATCGGCAGTATGATATTATGATTTACTCCCGTTTGCGGTGATTTGTCTGCAGGTAATACATAATTATTTGTAATAGAAATTGTAACGGCTCCGGCAGTTGACGGCATTATGTATCTTCGAAACGGCAATTGCGGGTTTGAAGACATTGTATATCCCGGCAGGCTTGCGTTTACTTCACTAAAGAAGTATGTACCTTCAGTTACCTTCTCAAAGACGACGCCATTTATTGCATCATCTATGCCAATGCTTCTGTAAAAACCGTCCGGTCCGGTTATAATAATTGCAAACCCTTGGTTCCGTAAGAGTTGAATGTTCTGTTGAATTTGAGCGTTTGATGTACCTGACGGGAAGTTAAGCACCTTTCATACTGCCAAAGATTCGGTAGGCGGATTAATCAATCCCGGTGGCAGTTCTATGGGCGGAATTGTATAAATATTATTCATTTGGACTAATACTTCGCGTGTCGGGTTGGTAATAATATTCATACGGAGCGGGGGAGGCGGATTAATTCGCATATTATACCCCGTAACATTTGCATTTGATTCTTGAATGAAGTAGGTGCCCGATACAGCATTACCGATAATGATTCCCAGCGGATTCATTGCTTGTGCGAGAGTGAAGCTATGTTGTACACCAAGCGGGTCTGTTACAGTCAAATTGAAATTTTGGAGCTGCTGTTGATAATAGGGGTCGTTAATATTTATTCCCGTAAACATCTTCCATATTCTCAGAGAGCCCGGTGTTCTTACATCGGGGGTATTATTAATGGTGATGTAGTCTGAAATCCTGTTTATTATGACTGTGCCCGAACCTGTTGCTGCCGCGTCGAGTGCGGTTTGTGCACCTGCAAGCAATGAAGCATTCATATCCGGTTTGACAGTAAAAAAGGTGTAGTTTTCAAAGGGATTGGGGTTTCCGGTATCAGGTGTATATCCCGGAGGCACACCTGTTTCAACAAGAAGGAATAGGAATTGATATGACCTGTTGATCCAAGGGTCGCTGAAGGATGCGATACCGAAGTTATTGGTGACTTGATTTTGTACGAGCGGATAGAAACTGATACCGCCCGGAGCGGGTGAAAGCGGGGGTGCGGTTATTCCGGAAGGAGGAACTCCCGGCGCGGCAAGGTTTGCCACATAGAGAGTAAATGTTGCGCCCGGTAATACTACATTCGGTCCTGTAACGGGAGGACTCTTGTTAATTGAGTCCTGTTTAAACACTCTGAGCCTTAAAGCATCTGCTGTAGCACCTGCATTTGTATCGCTGACAATGTAGTTGTTGTTGCCGTCTTCGCCTGTTACGCCGAATATGGTCATTTTATTTCCGATTGAACCTGCCGAACCTTGGGGGAGAGTAACAAGAGCTGTATATGTAATTCTGACAGGCTGCTGATTGGGAATCACAAAGTCCACAATTTCAGGACTGACTGCATTTGCGCTCCATAAAGCACGGTCGTTATATGTAATCGGCTGCGGTTTCCATACTCCGTCCCAGTAGCCACCTATTTTTGTTTGTGTGTAAACTGAAATATCATCAAGGTAGAGCAGAAGATTTGAAAGCTCGTCTCTTGCGGTGACCTGAGTTGGTGCAGGTGATGAACCATCCGAGAACAGTATTCCGCCATCGGGGTTGATAACAATATTAACATTAACAATATTTGAACCCGGTGTTGAGGGTGAAATTGTTTTTCCTATTTGCTGCGGTCCGTAGTTGACTGTTGCACTGTTGTTAAAGTTACACTCACCCGCTCCCGGATTAACGGCAACAAACGCATTATTTACAAGGTTTGGCTGGTATATCTCTAAAAACTCGTTTTTGATAATGAGCTGATAATGAACCTGATAATTCCGTTTGTTTGCAAACCAGTTATTTGGCGATGGAGGACCTGACCCTATTGGTGTACCTCCGGGTGTCGAAGAGCCTGTTGGAGCAGGTGGGGATGTATATTCCCATAATGTGTTGAGGTGAATATTAAACCCGTTGCCGGCAGGTGTTACATCAGTGTTCGGACCCGGTGCGTAAAATTTATTAGTATTTGAGTCCCAAACATAGAATGAACCCAATACATAACTGAGCCTTGAATCAAAAGTTTCTGTGAATATCGGGTCTTTTGGTGTTGATGCAGGAGGTGCATTTTGAAACAAACCATTTGGCCTGCCGGAATATGCACCGTTTATAACTACTGTATAATCAAATAGCGCAGGGTTATTTGATGCTTTTCCCGTTTTAAAGACAGGCCATGAGTCATTTATACTTTTACCGCCGACGCTGTTTTGGTTGTTTCCGCTCAGGATGGGTTCACCCGGTCCGTTTATCATATAGATGGTATTTTGCATTTGATTTGAACTTGCGGATTTTAAGAAGTTAACGGTTGCGTTGTCAAGTTCAATCATATAATTAATAGTGAGTGTAACAGGGAAATCCCATTGCCATGCAACAATGCCGGGTGTAGATGAATATGGCTCGGGTGCATGTTCAGTTCCGAGATAAACTCTCCATGCGTTTTGGCTGCCTCCGGTAATTATAGGGTCAGTATAATACAAAGGATCTATCAGGGGGGTAATTCCATCAGTGGCAGCGGCTTCTATAGTAAAATTCTTCGGGGCATTGGCAATGCCGGCATTACCCGGAAGTCTGCCCAAGGTGTCATATATCCAAAGAGGCTGTTCATATAGACTGTCCGGCACATAAATTTCTACTTCATAATTGATATAATATCCGTCTCTCGGGTTTCCGCAAATACCCGAGGTTGATTTTGTGATATTTACGGTCGGTGGTGTAAACGGCACTCTGCCGACTGAGCCGTAATCATTTCCGCCTTGATTAAAGTTGAGATTGTTTTGATAAACGGTGGGAGGCAGACCCGGACGTGTCGGTGGTTGTGTTGTAAGTGTTGTATCAAATATGATAATGACCTGATAAATTTCTTCAAACGGATTGTCTCCATTCTGCGGATTCGGGTCGTTTACTCCGGGAACTGTAAAATCAAACCTTGTATAAGGAGGACCTGTGTCGGGGCTGAGTGTGAAATAAGTTGGAATTAAAGTGTTGGCGGAACCGTCAAATATCGGAGTTGCCGGCAGTGGTGCATTTAAAAGTTGCACTCTTATTAGACTCGGGTCGGGAAGGAAATAACCTGAACCGAGCGTTTCGTCAAGAATATCTGTTATAGTGCCGCCGTTTAGTATTGTATTGACGGCATTACCTATAGTAAGTGTCCATGTTATAGATGGAGGGACTGTACCGGGATTAAAAACACCTGTTTTGGACCTCGGGAAGGTTTTAGTGACAGTGTTTGGCACATTTGCTGTGTCGGAAAGCCCTCCGTCGGCATGAGCTGATACACTATTTAGAACACTAAAGTTATAACTGAGAGGGTCAAGCGGAGGATTGTTTTCGATAAGTGTCGGAAGATCAACATAAAACATGATTGTTATATAATCTCCGGGATCAAGCATAATGCCGCTGCCGGAAATATTGCCGTCAGGAAAATAGTATGTGAAATATGTGTCACTAATCCAGTTGACGGACATTGGGATAAAATTTGTACCGCCGTTTATTGCATACCGGAAACCGAAAAACGCATTATTATCTGTTGGATTATGAATTGCACCGGGGTTGAATGTCAAGGTATCTGTAAAGCTGCGAACGTTTATTGTGTTTCCCGCAGCTTTAATGGTTATTATATAATTTATTCTTTCAAGATCCTGGTCATATTGCGAAGTTTTGGTCACGCTCATACTCGGAGGTTGAGGTTCAGGGTTGGGGATGGTTATAACAATATCGCCGAAACCGAGATTGCCGCCGCCGCCTGCCTGAAGCATTGCGGTGATTTGTAAATGGAACTGGACATTTGTGTAATTATCGATAAAGTTGCTGCCAGGTGTCGGCGTTCCTGTATTATCTACATCGTCAAAACGGACCTGCACTATATTGGCAGGCGAAGCAGATATTGAATAAGTGCCTATGCGTATTGAACTGTTTCCGAAGAAAATCGGCGATGCGGGAATGTCATTTGCAATATCAAGTGCCGAAGGCAGTGTAAACTCTAAAAAACCGCTGCTGTTGTACGCAAGTTGTTTAACAGGGTCTTCGGCAAAGGTTATTGTAAATATATAATTCTGATTTTGATAAAGTGTGTCGCCGGGGTTAACAACTGTCGGCGGTGAGGTACTCGGGTCTTCCATAACAACACCCGTTATAAAGTTAGCCAAGTCCCACGGGTCTCCGGGAGCGGCACCAACATTGGCAGTCAATAGTAAAATCATGGAAACAAGCAAAAATAAAGTCAGCAGAGATACCGATATCCGCCTTTTTAAGACTGTAATGTTTGGAATCGCTGCCGATTTCTTCATATTAAAATAATTCAAATTTACTTCCCCCAAAGCATGATTTCATACTTGCCAAGCAAAATACTGCATCTATATATGCACACACGAGGGAATTATATACCATATATATAGTATTTGTCAAGCTATTTCAATGATTTGGGGGTGTTTTTGGGCATATTGGTGCTTTTTAATGCAGGAATAATACTGTGTAGTTGTTGCCGTCGCCTATGAATTGCTGGAGAGCTGCTGCGTTGTTTGCTGTTGAGGCAAAGGTGGGGTCCATCAGCATCCAGTTTTCGCCGTCGAAAAATACTGCTCCGTCTACCCAGCCGGTTTCTTCCGAGAAGACGCTTATCCATGCGTGGCGGACTTCTCCGGCGTAGCCTATGACCAGTTTTGTCGGGATGCCCTGACTTCTCAGCATTGCGGTCATCAAAGCCGCATAGTCGAAGCAAATGCCGCGGCGTTTTGCAAGGACGGAATCAACATCCGGCAAGTATCCTTTATGCTGACCTGCCACTACCTCATTGGCGAAGTCAATATCGTATGTTATGTTGTTTACAACAAAATTATAAACTGCCGCAATTTTGTCGGGGAGTGAGTCTTTTCCGGCAACAAGCTCTGACGCTCTTCTTACCACATCACTGTTTTCGGCGAAATTTACAAACTGGTTCGGGCGCAGGAAGGGTGCGAATTCGTCTTTTAATGTAACACTTATTTTGTGGTTTAATGCGAGGGCATATCTGTCGCCATCCGTTTGTTCGACAACATTGATAACATATGAACCGTTACCGTCGGAAAGCGGGAATACATTAAATTGATTATTTGCTCTGATTGTATATGTATATTCAACACCGCTCGGACCGGAAATAAGTACGCGAAGTTGTTTATCCGTATCGGTAAGCCACTTTATCATAATGTAGCCGTCGTTGGTGTTTGAATAATCAATGATGGCTTTTTCGTTTTTTTCAACCTTTGAGCCGGGTGCCTCGGGGACTAAGACAATCGGAATTGCGGGAGCATGAATGAGCGGTACCGAATCATCGGGTATGTTGACAATATCCGGGTTATTTGAACTACTGCCGCTATTGCCGGGGTTGGTTCCGGGGTTATTGCCGCCCGAGGATGAGCTGCCGGGGTTTGAATTGCCGGATCCTAAGGAATCCAACAAAGGACATGCGGTAATAAACCCGATTGATAAGATAACAATCAGAAAAAGTGAAATTATTTTAATGGCTTTTTTCATAATACTGTCCATTCTTTCGATAGCCCGGGTTTATTTAAACTCATCACCTGCGGCTTATTATATCATAATTTTGATATAAAATGGTCACAAAATTGTGAATAATTAAACTTATTACACAGAGACCATTCTTTCCAAACTTCTTCTTGCAGCATTTACTTCATCGCCGGTCAGAATCATTTCATGTTTTCCGTTTTTAAGTGCGCCGATTACATCTTCAAGTTTTATTTTTTTCATATCTTCACAGATAAAACTGCTTGTCAGCGGATAAAAAACTTTTTCAGGCGCAAGAGCGGCAAGATGCTCAATTACTCCAATTTCGGTGCCTATGATGAATTCACGCTTATCGGAATCTATTGCATGGTTTATTATTTCAGAAGTGCTGCCGACAAAGTCCGACAGTTCGAGTACTTCCGTTTTGCATTCGGGGTGGGTGAGCAGTAATGCGTTCGGGTGCTTTTTCTTTGCGGTTACTGCATCATAGGTAACTATGCAATCGTGTACCGGGCACCAGCCTTTATGGAAAATGAATTCCTTTTCCGGTACTTTAGACGAAATATATGCGCCGAGGTTCCTGTCGGGGATAAAAATTATTTGTTTTTCCGGTAATGATCTTACAATCCTCTCGGCAGATGACGAAGTGCAACAAATGTCGCTGACGGCTTTGACGGCAGCCGATGAGTTTACATAGCAGACAACTGCGGCTTTGGGATAAAATTCACGCAGTGCAAGGACATCTTCCGGTGTGATCATATCCGCCATAGGACAACCTGCGTCGGGTACGGGAAGCAATACCGTTTTACCGGGATTGAGGATTTTGGCGGATTCTGCCATGAAGTGAACACCGCATATTACAAGCAAATCCTGTTTTGCTTCGCGGGCAAGCCTTGCCATTTCAAATGAATCGCAAACATGATCGGCGATTTCACGGACATCTGTTGTCTGATAATAATGCGCAAGTATCAACGCGTTTTTTTCTTTCTTAAGATTTATTATTTTTTGTTGAAGTTCGTTCAAATTTATTTATCCTTTCTGTGACAGGGTGTCAGGGGGACGGTTCTTCTGACACCTTCTTAAATAATTGTTCCGCCTCCTATTATTAAATCACTGTCGTAAATTACTGCTGCCTGTCCTTTTGTTATTGCTCTTTGGGGTTCATTAAATTCAATGTACAATGTGTCTTCATCGGTTTGGCGGACAACGGCAGGGTGTCCGGGATCGGAGTATCTGATTTTAACATTTGCCATTATTGGTGAGTCTATTTTTTCAAACGGAATCAAGTTTATATTTTTTGCAATTAATGTTTTTGAATATAACATATCTTCCTTGCCTATGACAACCGTGTTGTCCGAGGGTCTCAGCTCAATCACATAGGGTGGGTGCGGCATTGAAAGGCCGAGTCCTCTGCGTTGCCCTATTGTATATGATGATATGCCTTTGCTTTCACCGAGATCGTTACCGTCTGTATCGATAAATCTGCCCTTTTGCGGGATTTCTCTCGTGTATTTG
>Ga0123356_10002326_pt1 | contig 20419 bp, 13 predicted proteins | sample TergutEmb28metaG_2_FD_92546 | JGI IMG/M metagenome (GOLD analysis project Ga0123356, IMG submission 92546) | Embiratermes neotenicus P3 segment gut microbial communities from Petit-Saut dam, French Guiana - Emb289 P3 | ecosystem: Host-associated > Arthropoda: Insects > Digestive system > Gut ... | reverse complement strand
GCTTGGATTTCCGCCGTCGTTACACCCCAAAATCAGCGTGGAAAAGAGCGTCGCCGCCAGAGACAGGGCGACAACCTGGGATACTGCGAACTTCCTGAGAACCGGTGATGCTCTCATGTTTCCTCCTCGTTAGAGTTGTTTTTGTGAAAAATATGGGAATTACAGAACTGATTGTACGATGTAAATACGGCATGATTTTGATGTTGCACCCCTCTCCGAGGAGCAAAATCCGGTATATAATCATCAAGATTATTGTCAAGGATAAATCTATGTAAGTTGTTATAAAATAACGATTTACGTAGATGGGGGGGGGGGGCATGGGATTGGGGCTGCCGGATACGGTTAGCCGGCCGGCATTTTCCAAGGCAAATTCGCGCAAGACCATAGCATCCCCTATGCACCGATCGTTGACCGATACGTGAACAACAAAGTATATAAATAACACCGCGGTTACAGCAAAACTTGTCAACACTGCGCGCCCCCCTGCGCAAAAATCCACATTTTACAATATAATATCGTGCGCATCCGAATTGCAATTTTTTTATTCACTTTGCCCCAAGCGCAAGGCCGGCATCAATAAATCGTCTGCGGCGGGGTTCAGCGTTCCAGCGGTTCGTTCAGGAGGTATAGCCACAGGTCTTGCAGCAGCGGTTTGCCGTCGCCGGAAAGCGGTGTGTCGGCGTCCATGCAGAGGGCGTTGTGGTAGTTTGACCTCTGTTTGTCCAAACGCGCCGGCTTTATGGAGGTTATCAGCGTGTTGGTGTTGGCGTAGGGCCTGCCGATGTGGTCTATGTTTATGACCGGGCCTAATTCTCTGAACCCAAACGCGTTCCAGTAGCGGCGCATTGCCGTTATGGGCATGGTTTGGTCTTCTGTGTGCGCCGCGGCGAAGAATTTTTCCAGGCGCGTGTTGCTGTTGGCGTGTATCCAGCCGCCGGCCTTGTCGTGCTGGAAGCTGTAATCCATGGAGGCGAACATTATTACTCCGGCTACGCTGTAATATTTGCCCAGCATCGCGGCGTGCCCGCCGCCCTGTGAGTGGCCGCCCAACAGGATCCTTGACCACCACGGGACGCCCTGCGCGGTCAGGTAGCGGTCCCACCCGTCTGACGGGTACTTTTCGGCCAGATATTGCAGCAGTTTAATCAGGCGGTTTTCGGCGCTGTTGGGGCGGTTTACGTTTACGTGGGGCGAGAAGTCCGTCCCGAAGAGTATCTCACGCCGCATGTTCTCGTAGCAGTCCAACCCGCGGCTGCGCGCGCACTTGGTGTTGACTGAGGCCTCGTTCACGTATTGCAGGCTGATGGCGTGGAACCCCTGGTCCGCCGCCGTTTCGCAGAGCATTTTGTAGTTTGTCGCGCGCGACACCGTCCCCGGGAAGAACAGGAACAGCACCCCGCGCTGCACCGCCCAGGGGTTGCTGACGACGTAGTGGTCGTTGAGCGCGCCGGTGATTGCCGGGTCTGTCTCGGCGGGAGGGACCGAATACCCGCGACAAAACGCGGCCTCGGCCGTGATTAGCAGCAGCAGTACGGGGATAACGTGAGTAATAGTTCGCGGATGTTTGGCCATATCGCTGAATTGGGAAAGGCGGGCGCGCGCCTCACCGCACCAGTTCCACCCCCGTCGTCTTGTCCGCGCGCTTCTTGAACCCCGTCGGCTCGAAGATGGCGCGCACGAAGTCACGCGAGACCTCCTCCCAGTTGGCGACCGTGGCCTCCTCCCGCACTATGGTGGTTATGGTCTTGACGCGGCCGTAGCATATCGGCTTGTGCTCCCTGTTGTCCCAAAGGATGAAAGTTGCCAGATAAACCAGCCTGCGCGCGTTGGAGAGGTAGAGGCCGTGCTGGGCGCGCTCCTGAAAGTAGGGGTCGGTCTCGGTGCCTATGCGAATCTTGTCGATGAACAGAACCAGGGCGGCCTGCGTCGAGTCGAACTTGAACTCCGTCCCGTCGGCGGGGAGCTCTATGGTGATGTCCTCGTCGGATGTCCGGAAAAAATCCTTGGTGACGCGGTAGTTTTGCCTGACCTCCGCCTTGAAGACGTCTTTTACGTCTATCTCCTGCATGATGTCTTTTTTAAGCTGCCCGGTAAAGAAGTTCCACGCGAGGATTTCGCCGTCGGTGTTTCTGTCTCCGGTGCTTTCCAAAGATTTTTTGAGGTCCCCCAAGTATATGATTTGCGGGTACTTGTCCAATATCACCACCGCCAGCTCGGCATTGATGGCGAACTGTTTTTTGTATCCGGGCGCCACTATGATTTTGGTCGACTTGTTGCCGCCGCACCCGGCGGTAAAAAGCGCGAGCGGCGCGACGGCCGCCGCGAGGGCAATCGCTGTCAGGATACTGCGGATGCGGGCCAGGTTTCTCGTTGCCATCAGAAGAACTCTTTGTAGAGCGCGTCGACCGCCTTCTTCTCGTCCGACGCGTCGATTCCGAAGATCATGCTGATTTCGCTTGAACCCTGGTTGACCATCTTTATATTAACGCCGGCCTTGGAGAGCGCCCCGGCCGCCTGCGACAGCACGCCTATCTTTCGGAAGAGCCCCTCCCCCACCACCGACACGAGCGCGATGCCGAACTCGGTGCTCACCTCGTCGGGCGCGAGCCGCTCGTCGAACGCGCGGATGATGTTGTTGACCGTTTCGGGCTTGAGCTGGTCCTGGTCGAGGATGACGGAGATGTTGTCTACGCCCGACGGGCAGTGCTCGTATGAGAGGTTCATATCCTCAAATATGGAGAGCAGTTTCCGCCCGAACCCTTTTTCGCGGTTCATCAGGAACTTTTGGAGCGTGAAGCTGCAATACCCGCTCCCTGACGCGACGCCGATGATGTCGCGCTCGCCGGGCAGGCGCTCGGAGACGATGAGTGTCCCCTTGTTGCTGACATTGTTGGTATTGCGCAGGCGGATGGGGATTTTTTTCCGCATCACCGGCCTGACGGCCTCCTCGTGGAGGACGTTGAAGCCAATGTACGACAGTTCGCGCATCTCCCTGTACGTGAGCGCGGATATCTGCGCCGGCGCGTCGACCATTTGGGGGTGGGCGCTGAAAATGCCGTCTACGTCGGTCCAGTTTTCGTACTCGGCGGCGTCGACCGCTTCGGCGAGGATCGCGCCGGTGAGGTCGGAGCCGCCGCGGCTGAATGTCGCCACGTCGCCCTCGGCGGTGTAACCGAAGAATCCCGGGAAGACTACGACTTCTTCGGCGCATAAGCTTTTGAGTTTGGCGAGGTTAGCCGAGGCCTCCTGCACCGGCTGCGCGTCTCCGAAGTTGGGTGTTACGATTAGCCCGGCGTCTTTCGGGTTGACGTAGCGCGCCTTCACGCCCACTACGTTCAGGTAGTCGGCGAAGATCCGGCAGTTGAGGTCCTCCCCCGCCGCGACGACCAGGTCGCGGAACTTGCCGGGGTGGTTCGTCGGCGACGCGAGGCGCGCGTCGAGGTCGCTCAGGATGAGGTCGAGGCTCCCCTTCGCCACCCCGAGCGGCTCGTATATCCCGGCGAAGCGCGCCTTCACCGCGGCGAGCGCGGGGGCGTAGTCCTGCCTGTTGAGCGCGCTGTTCACCGCGTCTATCAGCAGGTCGGTGACCTTGATGTCCGTCTTTGCGGCCTTGCCCGGCGCCGAGAGGACGACGCAGCGGCGGTTCGCGTCAAGTCCCAAAATAGCCAAAATTTGCTTGATTTTCTCGCCGGAAGCGACCGAACTGCCGCCAAATTTGCTTACTGTCAGACCCATAACCGTACCCCATTAAATTTTTTTTTTGCCAACATCATTTTTTTTGTTGAAAAAGATGTGGCGGAGTTATAAAATTATATTCATGGAATATACATTCCAAGCGTTACGCTTAAATATACATTATGGGAACGGGTAAAGGGAATATGGTTGCGACTACTGCGCCAACCGCAAATACTGCGAAAGAACCAACGGCGTCGTCATACCGCGTGGCCGCGGACGACAACGGGTCCCTTGCGCTCTATCTTAAAGAGATCAGCAAGTACAAGGCGCTCCCCATAGAGGAGGAGGCGAAGCTGGCGGTAAAAATCCGCAACGGCGACCGCGCAGCCCTAGACCGGCTCGTCAAGTCCAACCTGCGCTTCGTAGTCAGCGTAAGCAGAAACTACCAAAACCAGGGCCTGCCGCTGATAGACCTCATCAACGAAGGCAACCTGGGCCTGATACGCGCCGCCAAGCGGTTCGACGAAAAAAAGAACTTCAAGTTCATATCCTACGCCGTCTGGTGGATACGCCAGGCCATCCTGCAAGCGTTGGCCGAGCAGTCGCGCATAGTAAAACTGCCGCTGAACCGCGTGGGCGCCATACATAAGATAGGCATGGTCCAGAGCAAGTTAGAGCAAAAATACAGCCGCAACCCCAACGTAGAGGAGATTGCGGACGAGCTCAACATAGACACTCAGGACGTCCACGAGGCAATAAAAATCGGCAACAGCCACTTCTCGCTCGACGCCCCGCTGCAAAACGGCGACGACTCGAAGCTCTTGGACCTGTTGCAGGACGACCGCGCGGAAAGCCCCGACGAGGGCGTAATGAGCATATCGCTGCACTCCGAGGTAGACACCGTGCTGGAAGCGCTGTCCGACAGGGAGCGCGAGGTGGTCAAGCTCTACTTCGGCATCGGCGAAGAGACCGCCTACACGCTGGAAGAGATCGGGATACGGTTCAACCTCACGCGCGAACGGGTCCGGCAAATCAAGGAAAAGGCGTTAAAGCGGTTAAAGCACAGCTCGCGCACGCGGCGGTTGAACCTGTTCAGGAAGTTTGATGACATATAAGGCTGACCTGTCACCCCGCGGCGGCAGCCGCCACCGGCCCCAAGCAACGCCGAACCGCAAAATATCCGCCGGACTCGCAAGATTTACCCTGACGGTTGCCGCAATAGTTTCCGTCTGTGCCGCGGATATCCTGCTCTTCCCGCCACCGCCGAAAACCGTCAGTGCCGAGACCATGCCGTACTGGCAGGTACTGCACACCGGGGTCGAAAATGACACATTTTATATGCGGGGCCGCTTCGGCGTCGACTTCCCCATCGTCGGCTACCGCTTCGGCGGCGGCGATACCCCCCGGCAACTCCTCTTCGGCATAAACGCCGCCGCGCACATCAACATGCGCCCGACGGGCCAGCGGTTTCCGGTGGACAACTTCTACGCCGTGCTGGGCCTGAACTTCTCCGGCGATATCACCCCGGCCCTTACATGGCGCCTCTACCCGGTCTACCACGTGTCGGCGCACCTGGCGGACGGCTACCCCGAGGATATCCTGAAAGAGGACGTCCGCCCCATATCAAGCGAGATGCTCCGCGGCGAACTCTACTACAAGCCGTTCGGAGATATTATAGAATTAGGCGCCGGAGGCGGCTGGTACTACCACACCTGCGCCCAGAAGGATTTGCTCTACCGCGCCGACGTATCGGTACTCTTCACCCCGCCAATCCCCGGCGCAGCCGGCGAAACCCTGCGCCCCTACGTCCTGATACGCGCCGAAGTGGTCAACCAGGGCAAAAACCACCCCGGCATAGACGCGTCGGCAGGCATCCTCGCCCTGACAGGCAAGCGCGGCATGGGCCTGTCGCTGCGCTACTTCGACCGCCTGCACAGCAGCTACTACTTCGAGAAGTACGAAAAGGGCTGGGGCGTGGAGTATACGTTCATGTATTGACCGCAAAAATTTTGATTTTGGCGCGGATTTTATTATATTTATGATAGAACGTGCACAAACACGCGATAAGATGGAGGTTTGCCCAAAAATGAATTATAAAATATACACGATCGAAGAAATTAAGCGACTGTTCGAAAAAGTCACAAAAAAATACGAAATCGAAGAAGCCTACCTGTTCGGTTCCTACGCCCGCGGCGAAGCGACTAAAAAGAGCGATATCGACATATTTATAAAAGAGGGCAAGATAGAAACACTACTGCAATTGTGCGGATTTCGGTTAGATGTCCAAGACACGCTGAAAAAAGAAATCGACATCATCGTAGAGGGCAGCGCGACGGGCATAGAGAAAAATATCGGGAAGGAGTTGCTGAAAATATATGGCTAATCCGCGCAAAGACCAAAGCATCTTGCAGCATATAGTAGAACACTGCCAAAAAATTGCTGCACTACAAGAAAGATTCGGAAAAGATATATCGGTATTTATTGCCGATTTTGCCTACTACGACTCCGTTTTTATGAATCTGCTGCAAATAGGAGAGTTGGCGAACCATTTATCGAAAGGATTTCAGGGCAAGCACAAAAATATCCCGTGGCGGCAAATAATCGACCTGCGAAACATTATAGTCCACGGATACGGAACGGTTAAAGCAAATCTACTGTGGAAAACGGTTTGTGATGATGTGCCGCTTTTACATTCGCAGATTCTTGAAATACTGTCGAAAATAGAAAATTAGCAGATTGAGATTTATCAATCATGATGTACCTAAAACGCAAGGAGGGTAATTTTATGGAAGCGAAAACAATTCGCGTCAAGCGGCGCAGCGGTTTATTGTGCCTGGCGATGGTTCTGACTTTTTGGGGCGGCGCGACAGCGCAGGACTATGCGCTCATACCCGTCAGGACCAACACAACCGCCACGATTACCGCGCAGAGAGACGGTACGCCGGTGGGTAATACGATTACCGCGGCAGCCAACGCGGTAGATACCCTCAGAATCCCGATGTCGCAAACAACTTCTATTACGCATTTGGGTTCACATGCGCAGAACGCTCCGGCAATCAGATATGCGCGCGGTTCGGTCACGCTGAATTTGCCGGGTAGCCTTGCTTATCAAACGGCTAATATCTCCGTCTACTCGTTAAACGGCAGGCGTATTATGAGCGCAACGGCAGATGCCATTTACGGAGCAGCCGGCATGTCACATCAACGTTTGGCGGCGGGTGTTTATCTGATTAGGGTTCGGGGCGCTAACAGGTCTCAGGCAAACTCTTTCCGCCTCTCGCACAGCGGCGGTAATTTAAACATTAACGTGGCATTTATGGGCGATGAAAGGGGTTTGAATTTAAGGAAAGCCGCAAATGTTGCCGGCGACATAACAATAACCGTTGAACCGAGGGACGGTGCCATTACTTCCGGTTACCAACCCCGCACGGTTCATTTCAGGCCGGTAACCGGAACGCACCGGTTGCAGACCGTAAACCTGAGTACTACTCCCGGACTGGGCACCCCCGTCACCCCCACCGTACGCACGGAAGCTGTCCGGCAGGCGCACACTAATACTCCTCCGTCATCGGTTACGGCAATGAACAGTTACGGAACAAACCGCACAGTCACCTACCAATCACGCAGATTTGGCGGAAGTCAGACGGCAGTTGTAGTTTTGCCGCCCAATCATGATGACGGCAGGCTGTTTCCGATTATGTATTTCGGCCACGGCATAACCGGCAGCGCACGGGTCAACGATATGAATTCCCGCACAATTCTTGGCAATCTCGTGGCTTCGGGGGAAGCTAAGGATATGATTATTGTCTACACTAATCAGTGGACGCCTGTCAATCAGGCGGAAGTGGATGCGGGTAATACCATGCAGTCCGCAAACATATACATTCCCTTCATTGACGAATGGGCGTCGAACCTCCACCCGTATATGTTAGAGAATTTTCCGGTGGCGCCCGGCAGAGAAAATGTCGCCATAACAGGGTTCTCCATGGGCGGAAACATGGCAATTCGCATATGGATGGCACACCCCGACAAGGTTGGATTCGTCGGATTAGGCGATCCGCCTGCGATTAGTACGTCATCCGGTGATATCAGCCGTTCAAATGCAGGGGCGGCCACTGCTCCGAGGCCGTGGCTGATATTAATCACTAATGCAGACCCTGATATAAGTTTCGTTGGCAATATGCCGAAGAACATCAGCGACGCTCTCACGGCTCGCCAATTTGACCACATCTGGCACCTTGTTCCGGGGTCAGATCATAACCAAACGGTTATGACTCCGCACCTGTATAACTTTTTGAGAGGGATTTTTTAAAATTTAACGATATAAACCATTAACCGCGGCAGTTCTGTAAGGCGCCGAAAAGCGCCTTCACTTTTTCAGCCGCTTCGTCGAACTCGCTGTGCAGCAGCATGTTGCCTATTTCGTCGAGCGCTTCGCCGGTTTCCGGCGGCCACCGTTTCTCTTCTAATCTGTCTATTGCGGCGGTGGCGTCGTCGATGTCGTAATTTTCTGCGGCGGCCATGATTACCTGCAACTGCTCCGCCAAAAAGCCCATTTCTCCGTCGCAGTCGGCAGCGTCACCGGCGGTGTGGACTAATTTTTCTACAAGTTCTTCGAGCGCGCGGGTGAAGTTTTCGGTGTTGTCCATAATGCCTAACCCGGCCTTTTCAAGCGCCAGCGCGCTCTCGGAGAGCATGGTTTCGCCGATATTGGCCAGCGCCGACTTTATGGCGTGGGCGTTGATGGTGAACTTTTTGACGCCGCCGCCGTCCGCGGTCGCTTCGCGCATCACGGCAACAACGCTTCGCGCGTCGCGGCAGAATGCGCGCGCGAGCCTCGACTTCAATTTCAGCGGTTGCAGCTCAGATACCGTATCTACCGCAACATCAACGGCTTCCGACTCCCACTTCAAGGCCTCTATCGGGTATCTGTCGCGGACGAACTTCCTTAGCGTCTCGTCTAAATGGCGTATGTCTATCGGCTTGGATATGTACCCGTCGAACCCGTTTCGCCTGAACATTTCGTCGCTGCCCACCAGCGCGTTTGCCGTGAGCGCCACTATCGCGCCGCCGTAGCCCATTTCGCGCAGTTCCTTCGTGACCTCAATTCCGTCCATGTGCGGCATCATGTGGTCCATGAATATCACGTCGTAGGTGCTGCCGTCCCGGATTCTGTCAATTGCGTCGACACCGTTAGACAGCGTCTCCACTTTCAGCCTGTACGGCGCCAGCAGCCCCGCCGCTACGTAGAGGTTCGACCCTACGTCGTCTACTACCAGCACTTTCCCGTACGGCATCGGCACGCGGATTATCTGTTGCTTTGCGTCAGTCCCTTCCCTTATGAAGTCGAACCTGCGCAGCCGCCCGGCGAGCTCCGCGCCGATGGCGTTGCCGCCGACCGCTTTCTGCCTGACCGTTACCGTAAACTTGCTGCCCAGGCCGTACTTGCTCTCGACCTTGATATCGCCGTCCATCATCTCGACTAAGCGCTTGGTTATGCCTAACCCCAGCCCGACCCCCTCGGCGGCGCGGTTGGCGGCGGCGTTGAACCTCAGGTACTCGGCGGAGAAGAGGCGCGCGCGGTCCTTGGAGAGCATCCCCTGGCCGGTGTCCTCCACCGCGAAGCGCAAAAAGATGTCGTCGGCGTCGATGTCGGCCGCGTCGAGGGTGAGAGCCGCCCCGTCGATACTGCCGGCGTCGAAATGGCTAACCGTGAATTTGACAAACCCGTCGTCTGTATATTTAATAGCGTTTGAGAGCAGGTTATTCAGGATCTGTTTCAGCCTGAGTTCGTCCCCGTAGAGCCTTGCCGGCAGATTTTCGTCGATTTCCAGCACAAATTCTATGGGTTTGGCCCCTATTCTTACTATATTGAGCTGCACGGAGTCGTTTATGAGGTTCGGCGTGCAGTACTCGGCCGGGGTTAGTTCGAGGTTCCCCGTTTCGATTTTTGACATGTCCAGTATGTCGTTAATAATCCCGAGCAGGCTGTTGCCGGAGCGGGATATTTTGTCCATTGCTATCGCGTACTCTTCCGGCAGGCCCTCGTTTTGCAGCTGGATTTGCGTTATGCCTATGATGGCGTTGAGCGGCGTGCGGATTTCGTGGGACATCGTGGCCAGAAACCGGCTTTTGCCCTTATTTGCCTCTTCCGCCTCGTTTTTGGCGGTTATCAGGCGGTTTTTTTGGGCTTCGTTGTCGTCTATCAGCGCTTTGAGCATGTCTGTTTTCTGGCGGTAGCTCTCCTCCATTGCCGTAAGCGCCTGTTCGCACCGGCTCAGTTCGGACGTCAGCCTGAGCGTCTCGGCTTTCAGGCGGGCGACCTCAGATTCGTCTCCCGATGTGTTAGTTGCGATATCCACAGAAAAATCCTCCTATCCTATAATATAACATTCGGGCAAGGCAATACCAGACAAAAAAAATCTGTTTTGGGCCGGGCGGCCCGCGGCCGTTTTTCCCGCCTTGCTTTTTTTTTCATAAAATATGGAAAAATCTTGTGCCGATACCTATATTATAGTATAATGGGGATATTGTATCCGCTCAGCTTGACGGGGCGGGAAAATCAACTGTGTCCTGCGGGGGCGGGGCGAAGCGCTATTTTACGAGGTGAGTTGGCTTATGGAAACAATTTTTGTAGTAGACGACAGTGACGTCAATTTAGCGATGGCGAAGCAGGCACTGGGCGAGAGTTACCGCGTATTTACGCTGCCCTCCGCCGCGAAGATGTTCGCGCTCTTAGACAAGGTCATACCTGACCTTATCCTCCTTGATATCCGGATGCCGGAGATGGACGGCTTTACCGCGCTCGAGATGCTGGCGCGGGACGGGCGCGCGGATATGGTGCCGGTCATGTTCATCACCGCCTCCAACGACCCCGAGTCGGAGATACGGGGGTTCGAGATGGGCGCGGTGGACTTCATCACCAAGCCGTTCTCCGCCCCGGTGCTGCGGCGGCGCGTCGAGACGCACCTGCGGGTCGACGAACTTATCAAGCGGCGCACCACCCGCTTGGAGAGGCTCAAAAACGGGATTGTCTCCGTTTTGGCCGACATCGTCGAGTGCCGGGACGAAAACACCGGCGGGCACATCGAGCGGACCTCCAAGTGCATAAGGATACTGATAGAGGCCATGATCGCCAACGGCGTCTACGCCAAGGAGATGGCGGACTGGAACGTCGACACGGTCGTCGCCTCGGCGCGGCTGCACGACGTGGGGAAGATTTCCATATCCGACGTTATCCTGAACAAGCCCGGGCGGCTGACCCCCGAAGAGTTCCTCATCATCAAAAGCCACGTGCGCGAGGGGGAGCTCATCATAGACAAGATCGCGGCCAAAACCGGCGAGGAGGAGTTCCTGCAAAACGCGAGGTCGTTCGTCAGCTACCACCACGAACACTGGGACGGCTCCGGCTACCCGTACGGCATGAAGGGAGAAGAGATCCCGATATTCGGGCGAATCATGGCTATCGTAGACGTCTACGACGCCCTCGTCTCCGAGCGCCCGTACAAAAAGCCTTTTCCCAACGATACCGCCGTCAATATAATAATGCAGGAGTCCGGCAAGCATTTCGACCCCAAAATCACCGAGATATTCTTTTTGGAGCGCGAAAACTTCAAGGCCACCAACGAGAGCGTCAATAAGGGAGAGGGCTGATCCGTGTCTATCCTATCCCGTCTCAAATCAGCGACTGTTACCATACAGGTTCTCTTTGTGGTACTGGCATTCGCACTAATGGCCGTGTCGAGCTACTTCTTCGTCAACGCCATAGAGCGCGGGAACCTCAGGCGGGCGACGATTGGCGCGCTCTCTTTCGTGCAGGCGAAGGTCGAGGCCGACATGCAGGAGACAAGTATGCTGCTATCCACCGTCTCGTACACGATATTCGGCATGATACACATAGGCGACAACGTCGAGAGCATCTACACGTATATGGAGTTCATTTCGAATTCCGTGATGAGGAACGACGACCGCAACATGAAGTTCAACGGCATCTGCGGGCTGTTCCACGTCTTTGGAGACACGCTCGTCTGCAACGACGGCAGAAAGCCGCAGGCGATAGACTATGACTATACGACGCGCCCGTGGTATCAGGCCGCTACCAGGGCCGACGGCGCGATTGCCGTAACCGAGCCGTTTATAAGCATGCGCGACTCCGCGTACATCATTTCGCACACGCGCCAGCTCAAAGACAGCACCGGCCGCGTGCTGGCGGTTATCAACTTCGACACCGAGTTCGCCTCCATCTCCGACTATGTTACCGAGTTGGCCCTCGCGCAAAACAGCTACGGGGTTATATTGAATAAGGACGCGGCCATCCTCGCCCACCCCAACAAGGCGATGATTGGGATGAATATGCGCGAAGCGGGCGGTGGCATGGCCGGGCTTGAGTCGGAACTGCTGCGCGAAAAGAAGATAATAGAGCGCGAACTGCTGAACTTCGCCAACGAGAAGGTCATCGTCTCCATGCGGAGCATGGAGAACGGCTGGTTTATAGGCATCCTCACGTCCAAAAAAACCTATTACAAGGATACGAGGGTCATGGCGGCCTTCCTGATAATATTGGGCGCGCTTCTGGCCACCATACTCAACTACATACTGCTGCGCATAGCGCGGGAGAAGCGGAAAGCCGACGAGTTTATGCAGGTGATGTTCAACACCACTCCCCTCGCCTGCCACGTGTGGAGCAGAGAGCGCAAGGTCGTAACCTGTAACGACGAGGCCGTACGGATGTACGGCGCGACAGACAAAAAAGATTTTTTAGGCCGTTTCCACGGTTCGCAGCCCCAAATACAGCCCGGCGGAGAAAAATCCGCGGAGCTGGCGTCTAAATATTTGGAGTTGGCGTTTGCGGAGGGCTCCGCCCGCTTCGAATGGCTGCACAAGCGGCACGACGGCGAGCCGCTGCCGTGCGTGGTCACGCTAATTCGCGCCGTCTACAAGAACGAATTAGTCGTGCTCGCCTACGTACAGGACCTGCGCGAACAGAAAGCCGCCCTCCAAAAAATGCGTGAGGCCGACGTACGCGCCCAAGTGATGCTGGACGCTACACCGCTGTGCGCGAACTTCTGGAACAGGGATTTCAAAAACATCGACTGTAACCAGGAAGCGGTCAGGCTGTTCGGGCTCACCGGCAAAAGCGAGTATCTGGCCAGGTTCCACGAACTCTCGCCCGAACGCCAGCCCGATGGCAGGCTCTCGGAAGAGAAAGCCATCCACTTAGTTAAAAAAGCGTTCGAGGACGGGTACACCCGCTTCGACTGGATGCACCAAAAACCGGACGGCGAGCAGATCCCCTGCGAAATCACGCTCGTGCGCGTGCGCCACAAGGACGACTTCATCGTGGCCGGCTACACGCGCGACATGCGCGAGATAAACGCCGCGCTTAACAAAATGCGCGAAGCCGACGAACGCACGCAGGCGATGCTCGACGCGACGCCCATAGGCATCACGCTATGGGACAAAAACATCAACCTGGTAGACTTCAACTACGAAGCGGCGCGGGTGGTCGGTATCACCAGCAAACAGGAGTACATAAACAGATTCCAGGAATTGGTGCCGGAATACCAGCCCGACGGGCAAAAATCATTTGAAAAAATGGCGGCTTTCGTTACCAAAGTGTTCGAGGAAAACCATGCAAACACCGCCTGGCACCACAACCATTTAAACGGCGAAACGATACCGTTCTTCGCAAGCGCTTTCCGCCTTAACCTCAAATACAAGGACGAGGACACCGTAATGGTGTGTTGCAGCGACCAGCGCGAGATCATCGCGGCAAACGCCAAGATGCGCGAAGCCGACGAACGCGCGAAAATCATGCTCGACGCGACGCCCGTAAGCTGTACCCTGTTCGAAGCGGGCGGCAAAGTGATAGACTGCAACCGGGAGGCCCTCAACCTGCTCGGGGTACCCAGCAAAAAAGAGTACCTCACCGACATGTTCAAATATTCGCCGGAGTTCCAGCCTGACGGGAGTTTGTCCAAGGAGAAAGGCGAGGAGTACGTCCGGCAGGCATTTGATGAAGGCTTCGTCCGCTTCGAGTGGACCCACCTCAGCACCGACGGCGAGTTGATACCGGTTGAGGTCACGCTCGTACGCGTCAAGCTGCGCGGCGAAAACGCGGTCGCCGGGTACGCGCGCGACCTGCGGGAGCTCAAAGCGATGATAAAGGAGATGCACAGGGCGGAAATCGCCGAAGAGGGCAACAGGGCAAAGAGCCGCTTCCTCGCCACAATGAGCCACGAGATACGCACGCCGATGAACGTCATCCTCGGGGTTACCGAGATACAGCTGCACGACGAGGCGCTGCCGGCGCAGATACGCGAAGCGTTCGTGCAGATATACAACTCCGGCGACCTGCTGCTCGGCATTATCAACGACATACTCGACCTTTCCAAAATAGAGGCCGACAGGATGGAGTTCTCGCCGGCCAGGTACGACCTGGCGAGCATGGTCAACGACGCCGCGCACCTGAACATGATGCGCAACAGCAAGCCGATTACCTTTGAACTCAACGTAGACGAAAACGCGCCCGTAAACCTCTTCGGCGACGAACTGCGCATCAAGCAGGTCCTCAACAACCTGCTCTCAAACGCGTTCAAGTTCACTGACTCCGGTACCGTCAAACTCACCGTCACGGCCGCGCACGAGGTGTACGACGACGGCAGCGGGAACGATACCACGCTTATCCTCAACGTATCAGACACCGGCCAGGGCATGACGAAAGAGCAGGTTGACCGCCTCTTCACCGAGTACACGCGCTTCAACCTCGAGGTGAACCGCACCGTAGAGGGTACCGGATTAGGCATGAACATCACGCGCCGCCTTGTGGGCATGATGGGCGGCACGATTGCTGTCGAAAGCGAGTTGGGCAAGGGCACATCGGTAATCGTGCACCTGCCGCAGAGGCGCATGAGCGACGAGTGCATCGGCCGGGAGCTCTCCGAGAGCCTGCGCAGTTTCCGCATAGTCTCGACCGCCGGCTCGCGTGCGCGGATAACGCGCGAGTACATGCCGTACGGCAAGGTTCTGGTCGTTGACGACGTTGAGTCGAATCTCTACGTCGCCAAGGGGCTTATGGCCCCCTACGGGCTGACCGTCGACATCGCGTCGAGCGGCTTTGACGCCATAGACAGGGTCAAGCAGGGCGAGGTGTACGACATCATCTTCATGGACCACATGATGCCGAGGATGGACGGCATAGAGGCGACCGGGAAGATCCGCATGCTCGGCTACAAGCACCCCATAATCGCCCTTTCGGCAAACGCGGTAGTCGGCCAGGCAGACGTATTCCTCAAAAGCGGCTTCGACGACTTCATATCAAAACCAATAGACATCCGCCAGCTCAACACGGCCCTCAACAGGCTCGTGCGCGACAAGCAGGCGCCTGAAACCATCAAGAAGGCGCGTAAAGACAGCGCGGCCGCGTTAGCCGCCAAGGCGGTGCCCGCCGTTGTAACGCCCGAACTGCTCGCCATCTTCGTACGGGACGCCAACAGGGCGCTGCCGCTTATGCAATTAGCCGCCCAAAACATTGAGGCGCTGCCGGAATCCGAATTGCGCCTCTTCACTACAAACGTCCACGGGATGAAGTCAGCGTTGGCGAATATCGGCGAAACTAAACTGTCGCAGATGGCGAATACGCTCGAAAAAGCCGGGAAAGCCGGCGACAGGCACACCCTGGCGAAGCAGACGATGGAGTTCATTGACGCGCTGCGCGACACGGTTGTGAAAACCGAGGCGGCAATCAAAACCGACGACGCCGTCGAGGACGAAAACCCGGAACTCCTGAAAACACACATGGGCATTATTGCCAAGGCATGCAGGGATTACGACGAAAAAAAGGCCGCCGAGTCGCTGGAAACGTTGAAATCAATGACGTGGACGGCGGAAACAAGAGGGCGGATAGAGAAAATTACAGCGCTGTTGCTGCACAGCGAGTTTGACGATGCAGCGGATGTTGCGGATAAGATGTCGTAGCGGCGCCATAATTTTGCGGAGGCGCCCCGGCAATAAAAACTCGAACCGGCGGTGATGTCACCGAAGGGAGACGACAGTGGCACTGTTGACGAATTTGATGAGGCGGCTGAAAGCGGCCGCGCTGACCCTGCAAGCGTTCTTTGTCATCCTCGCGTTCGCGATGATGGTCCTGTCAAGTTACATCTTCGTAAGCTCAATCGAGCGGAAGAACCTCAGAAAGGCGGCCGAATCCACGCTCGCATTCATGCAGACCAACATCGAGGCCGACATACAGGAGTCCGAGATACTGATGTCTGCCATATCCTACACAATCCTCGGCATGATAACTACCGGCGAAAAGATCGAAAACGTCTATACATATATGGAATACATCTCGAATACCGTGGTAAAAAACGAGTCGCGCAACCTGAGGTTCAACGGTTTTTGCGGTTTTTTCTACGTTTTCAACGACACGCTCATCTGCGACGACGGGTGGAAAACGCCCGACGCCTACGATTACCGGACGCGCCCCTGGTACAAGGCCGCCACCGAGGCGGACGGCAAAATCGCGCTGACCGACCCGTTCATAAGCCTGCGCGACTCGTCAATTGTCGTCTCGCAGACGCGTCAAATCAAAAACAAGGAGGGGAAGCCGGTCGCTATCATAAATTTAGACATTCAGGTCTCCTCCATCGCCAACTACATCATTAACACGAACCTCGCTCCGCAGAGCTACGGTGTCCTGCACGACAGGGACGCGGTCATTATCGCCCACCCCAACAGGAGCCTTATCGGCCAAAAAATGAGCATGACAGGCAGCGGCGTCGCAGCGCTTGAACCGGACATCATGCAAGACGGCAAAATCACCGAGCGCGAGGTGTACAACCACGCCGGCGAGAAGGTCATCGTCTTCATGCGAACGATGGAAAACGGCTGGATCATCGGCGTACTGACGCCCAAGAGCGCCTATTACAGCGATACGCGGGCCATGGCGCAGATACTCATAATCCTGGGCGCGCTCCTCGCGGCGATACTCAACTACATCCTGCTGCGCATCACGCGGGCAAAGCGAAAGGCCGACGAGTTCATGCAGGTGATGTTCAACGCCTCTCCCCACGCCTGCCACATGTGGGGCAGCAACCGCAATATCGTAACATGCAACGACGAAGCCGTGCGGATGTTCGGCGCGTCGGATAAAAAGGATTTTCAGGAGAACTTCTTCACCGCAATGCCGGAACAGCAGCCGGACGGCAGGCCCTCCACGGAAGCGGCGTACGTGCACATAGAGAAAGCGTTCTCGGAAGGCTACAACCGCTTCGAGTGGCTGCACCGGCGGCGCAACGGCGAAATGCTCCCCTGCGAAATCACGCTCATCCGCACCACATACAAGGGCACGCAGGTTGTCCTCTCCTACGTACACGACCTGAGCGAGCAGAAAGCCGCCCTGCAAAAAATACGCGAGGCCGACATGAGAGCGCAGGTCATGCTCGACGCCACCCCCCTCTCCGCCGACCTTTGGAACAAAGAGCTCCAAGCCATAGACTGCAATCAGGAGGCTGTCAGGCTCTTCGAACTGTCGAGCAAGAAAGAGTACCTGTCGAGATTCCACGAGCTCTCACCGGAGTTCCAGCCTGACGGGACGCGCTCGAGCGACAGGTCCGTAGAATATCTCAATCAGGCGTTTGATGAGGGCTACCTCCGCTTCAACTGGGAGCACCAAAAACTCGACGGCGAAAAAATCCCCAGCGAGGTCACGCTTGTGCGCGTACGCTATAAGGACGACTTCATCGTGGCGGGCTACACGCACGACTTGCGCGAACTCAACGCCGCCATCGCCAAAATGCGCGAAGCGGACGAACGCACGCTCGCGATGCTCAATGCCGCGCCTATCGGCATTACACTCTGGGACAGAAACTTCAACCTCATAGACTTCAACTACGAAGCGTCGCGGGTGGTCGGCATATTCGACAAACAGGAGTACAGAGAGCGCTTCATGGAAACCGCGCCGGAATACCAGCCCGACGGCACAAAAACGGCCGAAAAATTGGTAGAGTTCATCAACAGGGCGTTCGCCGGAGAGTCTGTCCGCACACTGTGGCACCACAACCACATAAACGGCGAAACCATACCGTTCGACGCGCTCGCCGTCCGCCTCCACCTCAAATACAAGGGTGAAGACGTTATAATGGTGTGTTGCAGCGATATGCGCGAGATCAACGCGGCAAACGCCAAGATGCGCGAATCCGACGAACGCGCAAAAATCATGCTCGACGCGACGCCCGTGAGCTGCACCCTGTACGACGAAAACAACGTCGCGATAGACTGCAACCAGGAAGCGCTCAAACTGCTCGGGGCATCAAGCAAAAAGGAGTACCTGAACAACCGCAGCAGATACTCGCCGGAACTACAGCCCGACGGCAGGCCCTCCACCGAAAAAGGGGCCGAGTTCATCCAAAAAGCCATAATGGACGGCTTTTGCCGCTTCGAGTGGACCCACCTGAGTTCAAGCGGCGACCCGGTACCAACGGAAATAACGCTCGTGCGCGTAAAATACCGCGGCAACTACCTCATCGCGGCGTACGCGCGCGACCTGCGGGAACTGAAAGCCATGATAAAAGAGATGCACCGCGCCGAAATCGCCGAAGAGAGCAACAGGGCGAAAAGCCGCTTCCTGGCCGCGATGAGCCACGAAATCCGCACACCCATGAACGTCATCCTCGGCGTTACGGAGATACAACTGCAAGACGAAACGCTGGCACCGCACGTGCGCGAAGCGTTCGTGCAGGTCTATAACTCCGGCGACCTACTGCTGGGAATCATCAACGACATCCTCGACCTCTCCAAAATAGAGGCCGACAGGATGGAGTTCTCGCCGGTCAAATACGAACTCGCAAACCTCATCAACGACTCCGCGCACCTCAACATAATGCGCAACAGCAAGCCGATAGTATTCGAACTGAACGTAGACGAAAACGCGCCCGCGCAGATGTTCGGAGACGAACTGAGAATAAAGCAGATACTCAACAACCTCCTGTCAAACGCCTTCAAGTTCACTGACGAAGGCACCGTAAGGTTAGACGTTTCGGTAGAACCGGAAGACCACGGCGCCCAAAGCGGATGCGACTCTACGCTCCTCTTAACAATCGCCGACACCGGCCAGGGCATGACGCCGGACCAGATAGACCACCTGTTCGCCGAATACACGCGCTTCAATGTGGATGTTAACCGCTCCGTAGAGGGCACGGGCTTGGGCATGAACATCACGCACCGGCTTGTAAGCATGATGGACGGCAAAATCACGGTAGAGAGCGAGTACGGCAAAGGCACAACCGTCCGCGTCTGCCTGCCGCAAAAACGCGTAGGCGGCGAGTGCATTGGCAAGGCGCTCTCCGACAAACTGCGCAGGTTCTGCGTAGACTCCACCACCGGCTCCCGCACACAGTTCACGCGCGAATACATGCCGTACGGAAAAGTACTGATCGTAGACGACGTAGAGTCAAACCTCTACGTAGCAAGAGGCCTCATGGCACCCTACGGCCTGGCGATAGACATAGCCAACAGCGGCTTCGAAGCCATCGAGAAAATAAAGGCGGGCGAGGTCTACGACATCATATTCATGGACCACATGATGCCGCAAATGGACGGATTGGAAGCCGCCAGACTGATCAGGGCGCAGGGCTACACCCAGCCCATGGTGGCCCTGACCGCAAACGCGGTGATAGGCCAGGCCGAGATATTCATGACCAACGGCTTCGACGACTTTATCTCAAAACCCATAGACATCCGCCAGCTCAACTCCACGCTAAACCGCTTGGTCCGCGACAAACAGACGCCGGAAACGCTGGAAAACGCGCAAAAAGAGAAATTGTCGGCGGCCCCCAGACAAACAGCAATACTGACCGCCCTAACCCCGGAACTGCTGTCGATATTCGCCAAAGACGTGAGCAGGGTGCTGCCCTCCATGGAAACCGCCGCGCAAAACATAGCAAGCATCCCCGAACAGGAGCTGCGCCTCTTCACAACAAACCTCCACGGCATGAGGTCGGCGCTGGCCAACATCGGCGAGGCGCGGCTGTCGCAAATGGCGCTGTCGTTAGAAAAAGCCGGCAAGTCGGGAAACAGAAGCATGCTAACCGCACAGGCAATGAACTTCATAAACGCGCTGCGCGGAGTAGCGGCAAAAGCGGAAGAGGCCGGAAAGGTAACCGACCACGCCAAGCAGGACGAAGACCCGGCGCTGCTCAAAGAACTGATGGGGACAATCGCCGAAGCCTGCAAAGAGTACGACTCTACGGTGGCATTTGAAACCCTGGAACGGCTGAACAGCATGAGCTGGACGGCAGAAACACGGGAGGCGTTAGAAGAGGTTTCAAGGCTGCTGCTAAACAGCGAGTTCGACGACGCGGCGGAGATGGCGGGGAAATTGGCGGCGCCCGCCCGGTAGGCCATGCAGAAAGGCAGGGGCGGCCATATACGGCCGCCCGCAACCTTGGTATTTCGGCGTTATTTCAGGATAATGGGGGACGTACTTCTGACGCCCGCGCCCCTGACCTCTACAAAATACCGTCCTGCCGGCATCTTTTTGAGGGAGAAAGCTCCGCTGCCGTTGGCGGCGCTGAAGCTTGCTCTTGTTCTGCCTTTTACGTCTATCATTCTAATTTGCAGGTCGGCGGTTGTCGGCGACGTTACGTTCAGCGTGCGGCCTCTTACTGTTACCGCCGGGCGCACTGTTGCCGGTTTGTTGTTGGCGAGGCGGTCTTTGGCTGACGTTGATACGCCCTCGGCGAGT
>Ga0123356_10002325_pt1 | contig 20420 bp, 18 predicted proteins | sample TergutEmb28metaG_2_FD_92546 | JGI IMG/M metagenome (GOLD analysis project Ga0123356, IMG submission 92546) | Embiratermes neotenicus P3 segment gut microbial communities from Petit-Saut dam, French Guiana - Emb289 P3 | ecosystem: Host-associated > Arthropoda: Insects > Digestive system > Gut ... | reverse complement strand
TGCTTTATCAACAGTATCAAACAATACGGTTTTTTCATCTTTTAAAAGATATGAATTATATGAAACGCCGCCCGGAACCGAATAAACACCCTCAAACATTGCCAAGCGCCTGTCGTTTGCGCCCACCCATATCAGGTCGTCTGTGATTTTTTTGGTACAATGCATATTAATCCCCCTTTATTGAAATTTAAGCAGTTATTTACAGGAAAATCAAGACGATAAATGATGTGCTTTCTAACCCGATATTGGTGTGAATCCGCTTTCAATCACACTACAACGATTTTGTTGATATGAGAAAGCATCTAACAGAAAGAACAGGTGTGAAATAATAAACAATGAATTGGGTACAAACTTAGCTGAATCTAAGTCCAGAAATTTTTCTTGTTTCTTGTCGATGAGCATTATAAAATTTACTATGTAATTTTTATGTTCACTATACTGGCATTCAGGAAATTTTATAAATAACTCATAAATTTCCTTATCCATAGGTGTATTGCGAGGATCGGAGATATTAAATAAATCTATTACATATTTTACGCTAAATATTAAAGCTAACTGTATGTTCACCGTTCTTTCGTAAAACTTTAAAGCATCAGGTTTTCTTCCAATAGGATTGGCTTTTAGTATTGCGCAAAAAAATATTGCGGCAATTTTATGCCTATCCAATTTAATATTTTCTTGTTCTTTCTTTCTTCCCTGTTTTATCCGATTGTGCATGATTATTTTGTAACGTTCATATAAATCAAAAACATGTTCGTACTTATCTCTTTCCAGAAAGAGCTTGTCACTTGCCTGACAAAGCCTATTTATATCCACAAGCAATTTTCTACGAAAACGTTCTTCAGTAATTTTTTTCATGGTTACAGTTCCTTTTGCTTCAAAGTAGATAGTGAATCAATCAAATACAACGTGTTTAAGAATATCGTAGTCTATTTTTTCAAAATTCAGATCATCAATGCTTTCTTCGTCATTTAAGTAGGACATTTTTATACCATATTCTTCATCTGTCATGTCAGAAGATGCCTCAAGTCTTCTCTTTGCTTCAAGAAGCACTGTGTCTATCATAAAAATTACCTCTCAAATTTACTCTTATAAACAATCTATTAACAGAATAAGAATATTTTCTTTATTCGTCAAGAGCCCAAGGCGAGCGTACTATCCCCATTTGATCTCGCCAAGCACGCCAAGATGCCAAGGCGCAAAGCTATTGTACGAAATCTTTTTCAAAATTATCCAGTGCGTTATGCAGCCAATTAATAGCGGGAAAGTTAGTACGATTAATTTATTGTATTCCATGTGCGTCGTGAAATTCAATATCAATAAATTCTCTTGGAGTTACAATACCATTTTCTTTCGGAAAATGTTTTTTATTTCCGGTTATTAAATAATTAACGTCTCCACTTTTATATAATTCATAAAACATTTTATCATCTTCGTCATTGAAATGTTTCTTCTGCGGTAATGCAATTATAAATTCACCGTCTTTTTCTATAAAATCTACAACAATATTTGCCAGTTCCTGATTTATTTTTAAATGTTCCCTGCCAAAAACATCAATATATTCAGATAGAACATTGTTGTCATATATTATTTTTGCATTGCCGCCTAATATCAGATTTAATATTTTTGCAGGTAATCCATGGGGGGATAACAATGCAGAAACAATGACGTTTGTATCCAATATTAATTTCATTTTTTTCGCTTTTGCCTTGACATTTTTATTTCTTGGTTTATTTCCTCCAGTGTAATTTCATTAGTTCCATTTTTTAACGATTCCTGTTGTATCATTTTAACTGCGCTTATTGCTTTTGCCCTTCTAATACTTGAAAGAGTTTCTTCAAGATTTCTATCGCTTAAGGGGGTTAACAAAGCTATAGGTTTCCCGCTATTTGTTATAACCATCTCCCGCTCTTTAGGTAAAGTTTTCCATATGTTGGCAGATGATGTTCGAAAATCCCTGACTGTGACAAATTTCATATATTTAACCTCTGATACGATGATACAATATTGTCCTACGTTTGTCAACAAAATCTGCGCAAGACAGGCATTATTTCATATCAATTTTTTTGTCTTTCTTTATTATCCAGTGCGTTATACAGCCAATTAGCAGCGGGAAAGTTACCACGATTAATTTATTGTACTCTATTGCGTCGTGAAATTTAAAATGTATTATTGACCACAACGCCCTTGTTGTGCCGCAGCCAATACATTCTTTGTTGAAAATAATCCTGTACAGGCATATCGGATAAGTTTCGCCCAAATATTCCTTTGGTATGCAATAAAACAAAATGCCAAGGATAATGATGATGAGCGCTTTAAAGACTCTGTTATTTGCCTTTATTTTTGCAAACAAAGGCAAATGAGATATGTCATTTCGCATCTTTTTCGGTAATGAAATTACCATCGGAATCTTTAAACTTTCCGGCAATTATCATTACCATATCAATTATATACCAAACACCGCAGCCGCCAAGTGTAACAAGCATTAATATTCCGGTGCCGATTTTTCCAATATAAAATCTATGAACGCCAAGATACCCAAGGAAAATACACAAAAGCAGGCAAGTTAACCAATTCGAAGAAATATCAGAATTGATGCTTGCAGTTCTTTGCCTTACGCCGCATTTGGGGCAAATTTCAGCTTCCTTTTTGATAATTTCCCCGCAAGATGAACAAAAGGCTTCGTCAATGGCTTTTTCACGAATATCACTCATATAAAACTCCCTTAAAAGTAAAGCCCTTCCAAAACTTAAGCTTTTGGAAGGGCTTCTCTGGATTCAACTACTTTAACACTTCGGATAAAAGGCTGTATGGGGTTTTACTTTCCGAACAGCCCTATATTCTTCTGTATTTAGAGAATTAGCCTACAACAGCGGTATTTTCATACTGCATTTTTGTAATCCTGTGCATTGCCAGACCGGGAATCCAGGAAAGAAGCCCTGTGATAAAGAGCGGTACCCACAATTTGTTCCACGTGCCGGTGAACTCCAGCTTTTTGCCGCCGATGACCGTGTTGCTGGTCATGTATTTCTGGAAATAGCAATACCCCATTGCAAATCCAACGATTGGGATAATGCAGAAAAGACCCATGACAAAAGATGCGACGAATACACCGCCCCAGGTTCCTTCAAATTTTGTTTCCATAACTTTACTCCTTAAAAAAATATATTTGATCGTTAATATAAACAATCTCCTTTATATTGTAACGATATTACAAAAATGTCAAGGCATTTTTCACATGTATTTTATTCGTTATTTATTGGAATTAAAGGGCTTTTATTCGCAAGTGGGTTTAATAAGCTACTGCTGTTTCTTGTCTTCAGCCTGTTTCTTGTCTTCAGCTTGTTTTTTGTCTTCAGCCTGTTTCTTGTCTTCAGCTTGTTTCTTGTCTTCAGCCTGTTTCCTGATTTCAGCCAATTTTTTAATTTCTATGTCCATTTTACTCTGTATATTTTGCTGAATGTACTTGCGTATTTTTGTCCGTACTTCCGGGTCGAGCCGCTGTGTAAACAGCAGAACATAGGTTTTTATGCCGCCGTCCATGCGTGAGCCGAATATAATGGCGTCTGCCTTAAGAATTACGGTTAGCAGTTTTATTTGAATATTTTTAAAAAGCGCGTTTTTGGTCAGATCGGGATCAGCATCAAAGATACATGAAACTCCTACAACGCTTATATCTCTTATCACAGCGTTGATATACTCGTCCCCATGCTTCATGTTCAGGGTTGCGGTATCATTTTCGACAGTTGCGCGAAGGTATTTCCGCCGCCCTTTTGCATCAATAATTTTTAGTATGTCCATAAATTTTGGAATGGTCCTGGACATATCCAGATTTAACCCTGTAAAACCGCATGGCAATTTAAATTCTTCTATATACTTCTGCTTAATTTCATCGTCGGTATTTGCAGACATAACCCCGATGGATATAGTCGGCATTGTAGTCATTAGATTACGAATCCAGCCTTCCCATTCCTGTTTGGACATGCCTTCGTCAATATTTATAAATACAACGGAATCCGGAGATTTTCTTAATATGCGTACCAGAGCGGAATGATCTTTTGCCGAATATACCTCATATTCCTGCTGAACCAATTCTTCAATAACTTGTGTCTGCACTGTTACTGTCGGATACAGAAAGAATACTTTTCTTCCTTCCATATCCGGGGATGCGTCTTCATTGTCTAAGCTGCCTGCGCTCTCCAAGCTTACTGCGCTGTCTTCGTTACCCATGTAAAAATAATAGAGGAATCATTAACTATTTTCAACCCGAAAAATTAACGGATGCTTACCAGTTCCATTTCAAAGATCAAAAAACTGTTTGCTGGAATAATACCGTTTCCAACAGCGCGATCTCCGTATGCAAGTTCCGGGGGAATAATTACCATGCGCTTTTCTCCGGTTTTCATATCCAGGACTGCTTCATCCCAGCCTTGAATAACCTTGCCGGCTCCTGCCTGAAATTCAATTGGGCCGCCTTTTACATCGGAACGGTCAAACACTTTACCGGAAAGCAGTGAGCCGACATAATTTACCTTAACGGTTTTTCCGGCTGTTGGTTTCTCGCCGGTTCCCTGCTTTTGAATGGTGTAACGAATCCCGGAAGGCGTTAGTGTCATGTCAGGATATTTGGTGTTTATCTGGGCAATGTCTGCAAGGCGCTGCTCCTGTAATTTCTTTGCGTTTGCCGCATCCAATTTGCCCAATAAATTGTCAAAAGCTTCCTGATCCGCTTTAAACGCATTCGCTGCCTGGCCGTTTCGTATTATCGTAACTCTTTCGATTTTATCGCCTTGCTTTATTATATTTACAATATTTTGACCTTCAACAACACGGCCAAAAACGGTGTGTTTGCCGTCCAAATGCGGCGTTGGAACAATGGTGATAAAGAACTGGCTGCCGTTGGTGCCCGGCCCGGCATTTGCCATGGAAAGAGTCCCCATCTTGCTGTGTTTCAGCTGGGGGTCGATTTCGTCGGGGAACTTGTAGCCAGGCCCGCCAGTGCCGGTTCCCAAAGGGCAGCCGCCCTGGATCATGAAATCCTGAGCGTCTCCGTTTGCCCTGGAAATAACACGGTGAAATTTTAATCCGTCGTAATAGCGCTTGCCTTTGCTTACATTCATTTTGCCTTCGGCAAGGGCTACAAAATTGCAAACCGTAAGGGGAGTTTTTTGGTACTCCAGACTCACTACAATGTCGCCGCGGCTGGTTGTAATCCGTGCAAAAAGCCCGTCGCCCAGCGCTGCGTCCCCGGGAGCTGCGTTAGCTGTCTCTGCTGCAAACATAAATAAAAACACTCCAATAATTAAATAAAATAAATATTTTGCGTTATTCATATAAACCATTATATCATTAGTTTTATATCATGAAAAGGGGGAATCTTAGTGTCCTGTCCAGGACCTGGAAAGTAATATTAGCCATTTATTAGTAATATATTCTGTTGACAAAATAATTTATGTTGGTAACAAAGATAATGGAGATTTATATGAGAAATATGTTAAAAGAGAGGCAGTTTTCATTCACTTCATTTCATTTTGAACGCCCAAGATTAAATCAGCTGTTTCTTGATGCAGTAAAATATCCTCTGGTAGTTGTGTGCGCCGGAGCGGGTTATGGCAAAACCAGCGCTGTTAACGATTTTGCGCAGGAATACCAGGCATCTACGACGTGGATACAATTGTCGGAACGGGATAATGTTGCCGCCCGTTTCTGGGAAAATTTTACCCATGCAGTAGCCCTGGTTAATATTCCTTTTGCAAACGCAATCACAAAACTTGGTTTCCCTGATACAAAAGAGAAAATAAATCAATACATGGTCTTATTGCAAGACCTTGTCAAGGTAAAGCAGCGAATAATTGTCATGGATGATTTTCATTGTATTGAAGATCCGCAGGTGATTCGCTTTGTGGAAGAATGCCTTGTTTTAAAGATGCCGCCTGGGACTTCGTTGTTTTTGCTTACTCGCTCTACCCCCCGCATTAATACCGCAGGCTTTGTTTCCAGAGGGGTAATTTTTAATCTTGGCGAAAACGACCTTCGCTTTACCGAAAATGAACTTGCCCAATATTTCCGCAACCTTGACATTTCTGTTCAGCCGGAACATGTGCGCGAGATTATGCAGGATACCGAGGGCTGGGTTTTTTCCATCAATCTGATTGCCCGTTCATACCAAAAAGCGCCGGGTTACAATGGTTATTTGCGCAGCGCAATGAAGGAGAATATTTTCCGGCTGATGGAGACGGAAGTTTGGGACGAAATTTCCAGGCATTTGCAGCTCTTTTTGGTTCGTCTTTCCCTTATAGATCATCTGTCGTTTGATCTTGTCGCAATTTTGTCCCACGGCAAAGAAGAATTGACAGCCGGAGTGGAGAAACAAAACGCATACATACGCCGCGACAGTTATATTAACACATACCATATCCATCCTCTTTTTCTGGAATTTCTTACTGCGAAGCAGGATCTTCTTTCGGAAGAACAAAAGCACGAAACATATAAAATTGCCGGTGTCTGGTGCAACAAAAATGGTTTTAATATCGACGCATTGTCTTATTATGAAAAAATAGGGGATTATATATCTATAGTGTCAGTCTTGTTTGCGCTGCCGGCGCAGATACCTTATGATATTGCCAAATACGCTTCTGAAATTCTGGATCGTGCGCCGGCAAAGGTGTTCGATAAAGTGGATTTTCTTGCCATGATGCATTTATGCACTTACATGTGTCAGGGTTTTTGGAAAAAATCGGCTGAGTTGGCGGAGTATTATGAAACAAGATTCCTTAAATTGCGCAAAAACGATCCTTTCAGGAATCATGCGTTAAGCACCCTTTATTATTGCTGGGGCAATCTTCGTGTGTTAATGTGCCTGACAGATGATAGTTATGATTTTGATGTTTACTATGAAAAATTCTGCAAATTTTTGCTGCCGCCGCTTGATTTAAAAAAATTGTATAATCACGGGCTTGGGCCATGGGTCAGCGCTGTCGGTTCTTCAAGAAAAGGCGCTTTGGAAGAATGCATTGAATCATTAACCCGTACGGCTGACACTATTGCGCGTCATTTAAATGGATTTAAAACAGGAAAGGTAGAACTGGCGCATGGCGAGCTGAAGTTTTATAAAGGGCAATTGCGCGCTGCTGAAACCCTTATTGCCCATGCTCTTGAGCAGGCGAGGGAGAATAAACAGTTCGAGGTTATACATCGTGCATTATTCTATGTTTTGCGGATGGGTATTGCGCAGGGGGATTATCAAAAAGCGGAACAGGCGCTAAAGGAAATGAAGTCTCATCTGGATGAAGATCAATATATCAACCGTTTTACGAACTACGATATTTCCGCTTCATGGTATCTTTGCATTATTGGCCTGCCGGAAGAAATTCCCGACTGGTTAAAGGAAAATTTTTCCCCTTACGGCCATGCCAGTTTTATCGAAAATTTTGCCAATATAATGAAGGCATGGTTTTGTTTTCTTACAAGGAATTATCCTCCTCTTTTGTCGTATATCAAGGAGATGAAAAAGAGGGAATCCTTTTTGTTTGGCCGGATAGAAATGCTGGCGATGGAAGCCTGTGTTTACTATAGAATGAAAGAAAAGAAACAATCATTTGCAGCGCTTTATGAAGCATATAAGATAGCGTCGCCCAACGATATTGTCATGCCTTTTATTGAGCTGGGTAAAGATATGCGTACTTTGACTACCACTATTCTTAAAGAATCAAAAAGCAAAATACCTAAACCATGGCTTGAAAATATAAATCGAAAATCTTCTTCTTATGCTAAACAGCAAGTTCACATTATCAAAGAATACAGGCAGGCTCACCGTTTGATGGGTTGTATTGCTTTGTCTCCAAGAGAATCAGAAATACTTGCCGATCTTTCCCGCGGCCTTTCCCGTGCGGAAATCGCAGCCAGCCGCAGCCTTTCGATCAATACTGTGAAAACGGTTATTAACAGTATTTACATGAAATCCGGCGCTGAAAACCTTGCAGATCTTATCCGTATTGCAGTGGAACAAAAGCTGGTGTAGGGCGGCATTGTTTTACAACGGCGGCGTTGCGGGACAGCGGCATTGCAATGCAGGCGTTTGACATTTTTACTGCGATTTTGTTATAATTTTAATACACTTAAATTATAATTTTTCAAGGAGCCCATTATGGCACAAGCCGAACCTCGTTCGTACCAATTTCAGACGGAAGTAAGCCGTCTGCTGCACCTTATTATCCACTCCCTTTATTCCAACAGGGAAATCTTTCTGCGGGAGCTTGTTTCCAACGCCTCTGATGCTTTGGATAAGCTCAAATATCTAAATGTAGCGGACGATGCGTACAAGTCCATCAATTTCGATCCCCGTATCGATATTTCTTTCGGCAAAGATGCAAAAACCCTCACTATTTCCGACAATGGGATCGGCATGAACGAGGCGGATTTGATAGAGTCTTTGGGAACTATTGCGCGTTCCGGCACAAAAGCCTTTCTTGAAAAGCTTGCCGAAGACGCAAAAAAAGATTCAAACCTTATAGGCCAGTTTGGCGTGGGTTTTTATTCGGCATTTATGGTTGCCGAAAAAATAGAAGTAATTTCCCGCAAGGCCGCCGAAGACGCTGTGTGGAAGTGGTCAAGCGACGGAAAAGACAGCTTTAATATTGAACGCATTACAGAAGGCGGCCGGGACAGCCAGGGAACGACAGTTGTTCTTTACCTTACCGAAGAAGGAACCGAGTACACCAACCGCTGGACAATCGAGGATATAATCAAGCGTTATTCTAACCATGTAGCCTTTCCCATTTACCTTACTTACGATGAAAAAGAATGGGACGATAAAGGGAAAGAAAAGGGCAGCGTAACAAAAACCGACAGAATCAATTCCGGGACGGCGCTGTGGAGGCGGTCTAAAAACGAACTTAAAACAGAAGATTACAACGAATTTTATAAACAGCTGGGGCATGACAGCGAAGAGCCGCTGCATTTTGTTCATACAAAAGCGGAAGGATCTCTGGAATACTCAACATTGTTTTATATTCCAAAAAAAGCGCCGTTTGATTTGTATAATGTGGATTATAAACCTGGCGTTAAACTTTATGTAAAGCGCATCTTTATTACCGATGACGACAAGGAATTGATGCCGACATATCTGCGCTTTGTGCGCGGCGTTATCGATTCTGAGGATCTGCCGCTTAATGTAAGCCGCGAAATACTGCAGCAAAATAAAATTTTGCTTAATATAAAAAATGCATCGGTAAAGAAACTGCTTTCCGAATTCAGGCAAATGGCAGACAGCGCAGTTTCCGGTTCGGACGAAGCCAAAGAAAAGTGGGAAACTTTTATCGCTCAGTTCAACCGCCCGCTAAAGGAAGGGCTTTATCAGGACTTTGCAAACCGTGACGCGATTCAGGAACTTGTGCGCTTTAAGAGCACGGCGGTTGAAGGCCAGGACGGTAAAGCCGGATGGACAAGTTTTGCAGACTATGTTTCCCGCATGAAAAGCGATCAAAAACATATTTACTACATTACAGGCGGCGGCGGCGGCGCAGCCGATGAAAAAACCCTGCGCGCTTCTCCGCTGCTGGAAGCTTACCGCGCCAAAGAGATTGAAGTCCTTATTATGGACGATGATATTGACGAACTGGTTATTCCCATGCTGCACAGTTACCGTAAAGAGGTTGCCGGCGCTGACGGTAAAACCGAGAGCCAAAGCTGGGAACTTAAAGCGGTTAACCGCGCCGGCGCTGATGAAGAATTGGGTGAAAAGAAAGACAAGGCTGCCGAAAAAGAGGCTCAACCCGTTATCGAAAAAATTAAAAAGGCTCTTGGCGGCCGTGTAAAAGACGTAAAGCTCTCCCGCCGCCTGCATGATTCGCCGTCTTGCATTGTTGCGGACGAGAACGATCCAAGTATGCAGATGGCGCAGATGCTCAAGGCAATGGGGCAGGCAGCAATGCAAGACATTAAGCCAATTCTGGAAGTGAACGGCGAACACCCCATTGTTGCGGGCCTTAAGGACATTGCCGATGAGGAACAAATTGCCGATGTGGCGGAAGTGCTGTTTGATCAAGCATTGCTTGTGGAAGGGATTAAACTGCAAAACCCTGCGGATTTTGTAAAAAGGCTGAACAGGCTGTTGGCAAAATAGCAGGCTTGCCGGTTAGTTTTGTTCTTTCTTTTTCCTGGGCATGGTTATTTTGGACAGCAGCATCGTAAGCAGCATGATAAATATACAGACTGCAAAGATACCTGCCATGCCCTTCCACATAATGTCCAAAGATGCAAATAAATCATTAATGTTAATCGTCATATTAACCTCGCTTTCTTTTCATTTATTCAGGGATTATCCCGGGATATTATCCCAGATGGCTCATGATAAGGCTTAAAACCAAACCGCTTGCCGCGACCGATGAAACCTGTCCCGAAACATTTGCGCTTACTGCGTGCATTAAAAGAATATTCTGCGGATCTTCCTTAAGCGCCATTTTTTGAACTACCCTGGCAGACATGGGAAAGGCGGAAATTCCTGTAGCCCCTATCATCGGGTTAATTTTTCTTTTTAAAAATATATTAAGGAATTTTGCAAGCAACACCCCGCCTGCGGTGTCAAATATAAATGCAAAAAGCCCAAGCAGTAAAACAAAGATGGTATCAACCTTAATAAATTTTTCCGCCTGCATTGTAAAGGCAACGGTAATGCCCAGCAAGAGAGTAATTAAATTTGTAAGATTTTTTTGAGCGGCTTCGGAAAGAGAATCCAATACGGTACATTCGCGGATTAGATTGCCAAACATTAAAAAACCGATAAGGGAAACCGCTGCCGGAGAAATCAAGCCTACTACAATTGTTACGATTATGGGAAAAATTATTTTCAGGGACTTGGGAATTTTCTTGTCCGCTTCCAGAGGCATACGAATCATCCGTTCTTTTTTGGTGGTTAAAAGCCTTATGGTAGCAGGCTGGATAATAGGCACAAGAGCCATGTAGGAATAAGCGGCTACCATTATGGGCCCAAGGTATTTTGAGCCTAAAACCTGGGAAACAAGAATTGTGGTGGGCCCGTCCGCAGCGCCGATAATTCCTATTGCAGCCGCATCCCGCAGATCAAAACCAAGCAACACTGCAAGAGTAATAGTGGCAAAAATACCAAAAGTTGCTGCTGCGCCAAAAAGAAAATAAACCGGCCTTGAAAGAAGCGGAGAAAAATCTATCATTGCTCCAATGCCTATAAAAAGCAGCAGAGGCATTATTTCCGAAGCTTCTATCCCGGTTTCAAAAAGCCATTGTATTGGCCCCTGAACTTCTCCGATTCCGGGCATAACCTGATTTATAACCCCGCTTAACGGCAGGTTTACAAGAATTGCCCCAAAACCCATTGGCAAAAGCAGAGACGGTTCGTACTCTTTTTTTATAGCCAAAAATATCAGAATAATGCCAATTCCATACATTACAAAATGTTTCCATGTTAGATGCACGAAACTTTCAAACATAAATTCCATAAAAATATTCCTTATATTACGATAATTGCAATAAACAATATCATTTTATCTAAAAAAAGTCACTTGGCAGCAGAGTATTTTAAATTTTCAAATTATGTTATAATTACCGCATGGCTCTTGAACTTCAAACGAATCTGCGCGGTTCTATTCTTGACAACATTGCGGTGGAATCCGGAAAGGCTTTGCCTTTAGGCGCGGTGCTTCATAAAGACGGCGTAAGTTTTGCAATTTTTTCCCGGAATGCCACCGCTGTGACACTCATCCTTTTTGAGACCGCTGCCCCTGACAGCCCATGGAAAGAGATTCCGTTGGATAAAAGAGAAAACAAAACGGGCAATATTTGGCATTGTTTTGTCAGAAGGCTAAAGGCAGGCGCCTGCTATCTTTACCGTGCAGAAGGCCCTTATTTTCCTGAAAGAGGGCTGCGCTTTAATCCTCATAAAACTTTGCTCGATCCTTATGCAAAAGCAATTACCGATTTAAGCGATTGGGAGTTTGGGAAATGCCTTGGCTATGATCCTGCCAAACTTGGCGGGGATCTTACTTATTCTTTTCATGATGATATAGCGTATCAGCCAAGGGGCATTGTTATTGATGATGATGATTTTGACTGGCAGGGGGATAAACCTCTTAATTATCCGCTGCGTTTCAGCATTATTTACGAAACCCATGTGAAAGGGCTTACGGCTCACCCGAATTCGGGGGTGAAGCATCCAGGAACCTATCGCGGAGTAATCGAAAAAATTCCTTTTTTTAAAGATTTGGGAATCACAAGCCTTGAATTTCTTCCGGTGCAGGAATTTAACGAAAAAGAATTTGTACGGCGAAACCCTTGTACAGGGGGGCAGTTAACAAATTATTGGGGTTATTCAACCGTGGCGTTTTTTGCGCCAAAAGGTTCGTATTCATCGGATCAAACTCCGGGCGGCCAGGTTCGTGAGTTCAAGGAAATGGTAAGGGAATTGCACAAGGCCGGAATCGAAGTAATTTTGGATATTGTATTTAATCATACTGCCGAAGGTAATGAACAGGGGCCGACTTTTTCTTTTAGGGGTTTTGACAATTTAATATATTACATATTAAATGAAAATAAACGGTATTACCAGAACTATTCAGGATGCGGAAACTCAATGAACTGCAATCATCCTGTAGTGCGCACATTGATTATGGACTGCCTTCGTTATTGGGTAATGGAAATGCATGTTGACGGGTTCCGGTTCGATCTTGGCTCCATTTTGGGAAGGGATCAGCACGGAAGATTGATGGAAAACCCGCCGACTTTGGAACGGATTGCCGAAGACCCGGTGTTAAACTCAACAAAGATTATTGCCGAAGCGTGGGATGCCGGCGGCGCTTACCAGGTAGGCTGGTTCCCCGGCGGCCGCTGGGCAGAATGGAACGATAAATTCCGCGACAATGTCCGCAGATACTGGCGCGGCGACCCGAAGGAAACACGTTATTTTGCGACCCGCCTTGCCGGCAGTTCCGACCTGTACCTGCGCGACGGGCGGAAACCGTTCCACTCCATAAATTTTGTCACCAGCCACGACGGTTTTACCATTAAAGATCTTGTTTCATATAACGGAAAGCATAACAAGGACAATGGTGAAGAAAACCACGACGGCAACGACAATAATTTTAGTTACAACTACGGGGCGGAAGGCCCTACTCTTGACCCTGTTCTGGAAAATATACGCGAACGGCAGATAAAGAATTTTTTTGCCACGATGATGATTTCTCTTGGGACGCCAATGATTCTTGGCGGCGATGAATTCGGCCGCACTCAAAAAGGCAATAATAACGCTTACTGTCAGGACAATGAAATCTCGTGGCACGATTGGTCGCTGCTGGAAAAAAACAAGAACCTTTACCGTTTTGTCAAAGAGATGATAGCGTTCCGTTTTCGGCATCCCGGTTTTATGCGCCCCGAGTTTTACACCGGCAGGGAAGGAAAATACAATGCCATTCCCGACATAAGCTGGTTCGATGAAAAAGGCCATAGCCCGAACTGGGATGAAATTGGCTATTTTCTGGCTTTGCGCCTGGACGGAAGCAGGGCAGAAATTATGGCAGACCGCGACGATAATGATTTTTACATTATGATAAATGCCTGCCCATGCAACCAGGCGTTTACCATGAAAGAAGCGCCGTCGAAAAAAAAATGGTTCCGTGTAATTGACACAGGGTTAAGTTCCCCCAATGATATTCTTCCCCCCGGCAGCGAAAAAGAAATTCCGTCGCAGCGAACATATCCGGTAAAAGGCAGAAGCATTGCAATTATGATATCAAAAGAGGATTTATAATTTATGGATGAAAGTAAGTTTATTTTTGGCGTAGACCTTGACGGCGTTGTAGGAGACTTTTACGGGGCAGTCAGAAAAATTGCCGCTGAATGGCTGCACAAGCCTGTTGACGCTCTTACTCCAGAAGTTTCATACGGCCTTGGCGAATGGGGAATTGAAGAATTCGGCGGCTATGAAAGTTTGCACCGGTTTGCTGTGACTCAGCGTAATATTTTCCTTGATATGGAACCGATTGAATACGCGCCTGCAATCCTTCGTAAACTTTCATGTTTGGATATACGCATCCGCATTATCACGCACCGGCTCTTTTTGAAATATTCCCACCGCACATCAATAAACCAAACTGTTGATTGGCTCGATAAATACGACATTCCCTATTGGGACATCTGCTTTATGAACGATAAAGGCGCAGTTGGCGCGCATGTTTACATTGATGATGCCCCGGAAAATATCAACAGCCTGCGTAAGCAGGGATGCAAAACCATTGTGTTCAGCAATTCCACAAACCGCGGGCTTCCCGGCCCCCGCGCCGAAAACTGGTTCGAAGTAGAGCGCATTGTAATGGAAGCGCGAGAAGAATGGAGAACCGGTACAGTAGGTTTGTTTGGCAGCCAACAAGCCCAATAATTCAGATGAGTAATGGCAGACATTATTCTTGCTGCAATTAACGCCAAGTGGATACACCCATCGCTTGCGCTTCGGCTGCTTAAGGCAAACCTTGGCCCTCTTGAAACCCGCTGCGAAATTTTTGAATTTGCCCTGCGCCAGCCGTTGGCTGAAAAACTGGAACCGCTGCTCACAGCTCTTGCCGCCTCGTCCGGCAGCGGCAGCCCGCGCATTCTTGGCATTTCAGTTTCAATCTGGAACCACAGCGCAACAATGGAACTGCTGCGCAAACTGGAAGAAGGGCTGCTTAACGCCGGTATTCCAAAACCGGTAGTGGCGCTGGGCGGCCCTGAAGTTTCCTGGCTGCCGCCGGAAGCTGAAATTTTCCGGCACGCTGACTATGTAATTCGGGGCGAAGGCGAAACGGCCTTCAGGGAGTTATGTGAATATGTGCTGGCAGGCAGCCGGGCGGACATGCCATCTGCGAAGCGTTCAGGCACGCCGCAGCATGATGTGCCGCCGCCGCAAACGGCAAAATTTATAAATGCGGAAAATGCCAGTCTTTCAGGATTAAAAAGCGGCTATCGTTTATACACTGACGAAGATTTGACAAAAAAGTTAATCTATGTAGAAGCAAGCCGCGGCTGCCCCTTTAACTGCGAGTTTTGCCTAAGCGCAGTAAAAAGCGCTCGCGGAGAACAGGGGTGCACTGTCAGGGAATTTCCGCTGGAGCAGTTTCTTGCAGAAATGAACGCTCTTGTTTCCAGCGGGACGAGAACTTTTAAATTTCTTGACAGGACTTTTAACATAAACATAAAACGCGCGCAGAGAATAATGGAATTTTTTCTTGAAAAAATCGAAGCCGGAAAAAAAACAGGGCAGCAAAGTTTTGTAGTCCACTTCGAGATGATTCCTTCGAATATTCCGCATACGTTGCTGGAAACAATGGCGCGTTTTCCGCCTGGCACACTGCGGCTGGAGATCGGCATTCAAACGCTTAATCCCGAAATTGCCGCACGGATTAAACGCCCTGGCTGGCAGGATCGGTCAGACAGGCAAAGCCTGCCTTGCAGCCATGACAAAGAACTGGAAAATATTCGCCTTCTCCGCGAAAAAACCAATGCCATTATTCATGCAGATTTAATCGCAGGGCTTCCCGGCGAAGATCTCGATTCTTTTGGAAGAGGTTTCGATTGCCTTTTTCATGCCATTTACGGTAACGAACTTTATCCGGCAGATTATTCAGGAGCGGCAAGGCGCGCAGAAATTCAGGTTGGCATACTCAAGCTGCTTCCCGGCGCGCCAATACGGCGGCACAACGATGCTTTTGGAATGCGCTACAATACTGCGCCGCCCTATGATGTTGAAGAAACTTCCGCCATGAGCGCCGCCGATATTCAGCGAATAAAAAATTTCGCCCGCTTCTGGGAAATAATAGTCAATCGCGGGTTGATGAATGAATCTTTCCCCGTAAAAAATAATTCTGCATTCGATAATTTTATGGCGATGTCAGACTTTTTATTGAATCGTTTTGGGCGCAATTGGGGTATAGATAAATACGAATTAAAAGAAGCTGTTTTGGCGTTCTGTCAAAATGTAAGTTGAGAAAAATATTTTATATTTCATACTTCCACTCGCCGATGTTGCGTTTTTCGCGGTCAAAGACAACTCCCACTTTGAATAATTTTTTACCCTCTCCCTGCCACGGCAAAAGGTATTCTTTCGTATCTATCTGCGCCAAAGCTTTTTCTGCGGAACCGTCAAGCTTAAATTCAAAACAGTACACAAAGTTTTTAGTTTCAACTAACGTGTCTATCCGCCCTGCAGCGATGCGCACTTCGCTGCGGCAGTATAAACCAAGCATGGCAAATATCAGATGTATCGCGGTCTCGTAGTAATTTTCACTCTCTTTAATAATGTCATAAGGTATAGATGCCAAAAATATTTTTATGGCATTTATTGCGTCATCAACATTGCCTTTATTGAATGCCTGACGAAGACTGGTATCCAGCCCTCGGGAAGTCTGGTTTGACAGCTTAAAATACTGTTCCAATAATGATTTGGAAAATGAGGCGCGTACTTCATCGTTGGGATAATCAAGAGTAAATTCATTATAATCATTATCATAATCGCTAATGGTTAAATACCCGCTTTGGTACAGCAATGGTTCCGCCCGCATATCTTCAATATCGTACTTGCGTAAATCTTCGTATTCCATGTGAAGATTGGTTAAATCGAAAATATTTATTTTTTGTTTTATTACCAGATCTATTAAAAAACTGGGCGACCCTGTTTCATACCAGTACGGCAGAAATTTACCATTTTTATCAAAATGATTAAGAAGGCCAAATGGATTGTATACAGAAAGTAATTTTTCCGAAAACCGGTAACCATTATAATACCGGCGCAGTTTATCAAAATACACTTCCCGGCTTAATTCAGAATTTTCCAGGATAGCGTTAATTTCCGATTCGAAATTTTGTTCTATTTCGTCCTGGGTTAAACCGCATATATCCGCATAACGCTGGTCGAGCGTTAAATCCACCAGATTGTTTAAATCGGAAAATATGCTTACATGGGAAAATTTGGTTACGCCGGTAAGAAATACAAACTGTAGATATTGATCAAACGGTTTTATGATCCCGTAAAAACCTTTTAATTTGTCCCGCATTATTATATGCAATGATGCATCCTGCATGGTATCCAGCAAAGGTTTATCATATTCGTCGATTATTACTACTACTTTTTCTTTAAAATATTCATACATATCCAGTATCAGGTTGGAGAATTCTTCGTTGACATATTTTCCACGCAATTTTAGTTTGTAACTGCGGGCAACATTATCAAGCGTATTATGCAATGCGGAATCAAGAAAATCGGTTCCTTCTTTGTAATTTCCTATGTTCAGGTTAAACCGGATAATAGGGTATTTCTTCCACTTCCAATCAAGTGAATTAATAGCCAGCGCCGGGTATCCGGCAATTTCCGCAAATAAATCCCTGCGCCCGTCAAACACGGCTTCCAGCGTGGAACACAGCAGCGACTTCCCAAAACGCCGCGGGCGGGAAAGGAAAAACGCTTTGCCGGAACCGGTAATTAAACGGTGAATGAGAGCGGTTTTATCAACATAACAAAAACCTTCTTCACGAATAGCGGCAAAATCCTGTATGCCTATGGGTAAGCGCCTCATAGGTTAAGTATAACTGGTATCATTAATTAATCAAGATAACGGAGAAAAAATGTGATAAAAAAGCAAAGGGTTTTACAGCCGCAATATCAGACTTAACCAATAAACAATTACGCAAAAAACTGCTCTTTTAATAACCATTCTATCTCTTGTTTAAAAAGGCGGCGGTTATTTCAGCCCAGCTGTAATTGTTCATATATTCACCGTAAAAAGAATTTACGGTTCTGGCATCCCATCTTAACAAATCGTAGAAATCGCAGTTTATCTTTGTGCAGTCCACCGATATTTGATTCCGGCTTTTAATAATAATATCTTCGATTTTGTGTTTTCTGAAAACTTTCATCATATCGGAGATTATTACCTGCATCTGGTTTTTTATTGATGTATTGTATGGTTTATCTTCCCAAAAAATTACGGCGATTTCAGCAGTAGTCGCCGCTATTCCCTGACGGTTTATTAAATAGGCGAACAGTTCTTTTGACTTTGAGCGGCTGAACACAAGCCGCTTGCCGTCTACAAAAACTTCAAAATTACCGAACGTTTGTACGCGCACTCGTTTGCCGTTTTCGATTTCGGTAGGGTACCGAAGGTTTTCAAGCTCCTGTTCCACGGCTTTTTTTGTGGCAGGTTTCATCACATAACCGCTGGGGTGGAGCTTCATTGCTTCTACCGCATATTTGCTGTATGCCGTAACAAAAACAATATTGATAGAGGGTTTTATTTTCTTGAGCATCACGGCAAGCTCCAGCCCGTTCATCTCCGGCATCTGAATGTCGATGAATGCTATGTCGCACGGCGTTTCTTTTGCGAATTTTATTAGCTCAAACGGATCGTCAAAGGGGAACACATCGGCATTCGAACGGGCTTTGCGGATCGCCTCCGTAAGGACATCCAATGCAGAAGGGCTGTCGTCTATCGCCAGTATTTTCATTTGTTATATGCTCCTTCCCTGGGTATTCGTATTGCGGCAGTTGTTCCAACGCCCTGTTTGCTTTCTATGTTAAGCGTCCCGCCGCACATCGCGGCAAGCCGGCTGCGGACATTCGCAATCCCAATGTGCAGATTGGCGTTTGCCGCATCGAACCCCACGCCGTCGTCGGTTACGGTAATGAGGTATTCGGTTTTTGTTTCCTTGACAGAAACTGTTATGGTGCCGCCGCCCAAACGCTGGCAGATGCCGTGTTTGACGGCGTTTTCCACGATAGGCTGCACCGTAAGCGAAGGTATCATAAAGTAAGAAGCTTCGATATCGTAAATAACATTAATCTTATTCCCGTAGACTGCTTTTTCAAGGTTTAGGTATGCTTCGATATGCGCCCGTTCCCGTTCAAAGGGTATCAACCCTTTTTCGGTGAGTGAGTCCATATTGCCCCGCAGGTAATTGGAAAACTCTACCACTGCTTCTTCCGCTGCTTTTGGATCGGCAGTGCATAGTTTTTTTATGGCAGTAAGCGAATTGTATAGAAAATGCGGCTGTATCTGGCTGAGCATGGTGGCAATTTGGCTCTGCATTAATTTATGTTCAAGCCGTTCTATTGCAATGTCAGTTAACCTTCTGTTTTGAATATTTATGTACACAATAAAAACACTAATAACTATTCCCAGACTGGTTAGCAGTGTTCCATAAAATACTATTTGCATAGCACCCATGACAACAGGCGGTATTTGAAACAAATAGTAAAAAATATTAAAACCTTTAAGCTGCAGGCGCGGCTTGTTTGCGGTATTAACGATTAACAGCAGATACGAACCCAGAATAAAACCATACGCAATAAACCATGTAACCCACATATACGCGCCGCGATGATACATATTGGCAGAATCAATACTAAAAGTCCATCCGGTATACGGCGTTAACGATACGAAAATTGTATTGATAATAATGGGTATTGTGTATATTTTAAGCCGTTTTTGTAACCCTTTTCCGTTATACACTTTGCAATCGCAATAGAGAAACCAGAAAAAACTCGGCAGAGGGCTTATGATAAAATGCAATGTATTAACAAAATAATTAAGCGTTACGGCATTTTGAAATTTGGCGCCAATAACCAGCGCTCCGATGGTATCGGTTAAAACATACAGGATTCCCGCTATTTGCAGGCAATTAAAAATGGCTTGATCCGGTAAATGCTCTCTGTTATGCCTGCCATACGCGCCAATGTTGTAATACATGAAACAGAGGATTATTATCCCCATTATGTTTGACCCAATCCAAAATGTCGAATTCATTATAGCTAAAGTATAGCTGGTATCAATATTAAGTCAAGATAAAACGTGCGCCCGCTCTGAGTGTCCGCCCATGCCGGGCGCACAAAAAAGCCAGGGAATTTCTCCCTTGGCTTTTCGTTGGTGATATCCGCCGTCTCCGTTGTCTAAACACTAAAAGTGTTTAGACAACTGGAGGGAGGCACCTTTATTTTACTTAAAGTACGCGTGAAGCTCGTCGTGATCGCTGTTGCCAGTGTTTACCGACTTACCATCTTTATCGTAGTACTTCGTGCCTTCGCCGTCTTCTTCAGAATAGTAACCGTTAAAGCTCTTCGATGATCCCGGAAATACAGGAGGCGTAATCTGCGGCATTTGAGTGCCTTCATACGCGGTTATTTCCGCTGTGCCGCCGAAACCTTCGCGGCGGTTAAACGTTATGTTGTACGGAGGCCCGGTAACTTTTACAGCCGCCACGCTCGAAGCAACATCCGCCGCCCCGCCGTCCGCGCTGACTACGCAGTAGTAGTAATACGTCCCCTTTGCCAAACCGGTTGGAATGGTAAAGCTGGCGCTGGTTGCGCCGCTTTCCGCTGTGCCGCCGCTGTTGCTGTTTGTTGAATTTTTGTACCACTGATAACTTAG
>Ga0123356_10002324_pt1 | contig 20421 bp, 18 predicted proteins | sample TergutEmb28metaG_2_FD_92546 | JGI IMG/M metagenome (GOLD analysis project Ga0123356, IMG submission 92546) | Embiratermes neotenicus P3 segment gut microbial communities from Petit-Saut dam, French Guiana - Emb289 P3 | ecosystem: Host-associated > Arthropoda: Insects > Digestive system > Gut ... | reverse complement strand
GCCGGGAACAACAAAACTTAATTCTGATGCTTTATCATTATCCAGAGGCTCACGGCGAAGTGCAAGTCTGTAACCATCAACGGCAACAACTGTCAGTTCTCCGCCTTCTGTTTCAAAGAGTGCTCCTGTATGTATCGGTCTGGATTCATTATCACTTACGGCAAAGTTTGTTTGGGATATCATTTTTTTGAGAGTTGATTCACTTATCTCTATTGTATCTTGTTCATCTATGGCCGGCAGTTCCGGATAATCTGATGTTGGAGAGCCGAGTACTTCAAAATCACTCATTTCACTGCTTATTGCGGCAACATATCCTGAGTTGACCGAAATTGTTACATATTGACCGGGCATTTTTCTTATTATTTCTCCTAATAAACGGGCATTAAGAACAATTCCTCCGGTACTTTCGACCTGGGCCGAAACATTTGTTACTATTCCTGTTTTAAGGTCATATCCTGTTATTTTTACATTATCATTATCAGCCTCCAGCAGTAATCCCTCAAGCAGAGGTATCGGACTTTTACTCACCGCTGCCCGCGATGCAGTAAGAATTGCAGAAAGAAGTAATGGTTTTTCACAAGTAAATTTCATAATGATATGTAATCCTTTCTTTCGTCTCTTTCGTTTATTAATCACGAAATATATATAAATAAATATTAATATTATAGCAGTAGTAGCAGTAGAGTGATGAATAATGTGGAGAAGTCAATATATATTTACAATTACTAAATTTTATAGCTGATTATTGTTGTGGAAAACATTTTACTTAAAATAATAGAAGTTTACATATAATTATTATCCACTACTTATTTATCCTCACGTGAAGAAAACTGTTAATAACTGTCAAATTTATATTGTTTTAAGTTCCTAGCTTTTTGGAATTTATATTCATTGTTATATCTTTAATTTTATTCCCAAAGTCCTTATCTTCTGCTATTTTTAGTTTTACTCTTTCGTCGCCGTGCATGACGGAGGTACGATCCATTCCGTCGAACTCTTTTCCGATTTCTTTTGGTGTCAGATTAGTGATTTTCTTTACTAAATACATTGCTGTGTGTCTTGCAAGAACAACATGTGCTTGTCTGTCTTTACCTTTTATTTCTTCAGGGGTGAGGTTAAAGTAGTTTGCGGTGTATTCAATAATATCACTTGCTGTTGGTACCAGCTCTCTTTCTCCTTTGAAAATATCTTTTAAACGGGCTTTTACATTATCTACAGTTATATCTTCGTTCATTATATCTCTATAGGCTATAATCATTTTTACGACACATTCAAGCTGACGAACGCTTGAATCCAGGTTGTCGGCAATGTAGTCGGTAACATCCGGGGGTATAATTGTGCCTAGCTCTTCTGCTTTGCTTTTTATTATTGCTCTGCGAAGAACCTCGTCCGGCGGTTCGATTTCTACGAGGATACCTGACTCAAAGCGCCCTTTGATTCTGTTTTCAAGTGTCAGCATGTCGCTGGGTGGCCTGTCTGAAGCAAGAACGATTTGTTTGCCTATCTGATGAAGCGTATCAAAGGTATGATAAAATTCTTCTTGCGAAAATGGTTTTCCGACAATGAATTGAATGTCGTCCAATAATATAAAATCTGTGCCTCGGTATTTTTCGCGGAATTGGACATTTTCGCCTTTTTTTATGGCCTGTACAAGCTTGTTGACAAAAACCTCTGTATTTACGTAAACTATCTTATAGTGCGGAAACTTTGTTTCGACTGCATGACGTATGGCACAAAGCAGGTGAGACTTTCCGACTCCTGATTCTCCATATAGAAAAAGAGGGTTAAAATCGGTCTTTCCGTCAGCAACGGCAAGTGCAGTGGCATGAGCGAATTTATTGGTATTGCCGACTACGAAATTTTGAAACGTATATTTTTCTGTGGTTGTTTTGTTATTCTCATCAATAACAGCACTCATTGCTTTTAAGCCGTTGTCGTCAAGAATGAGAACTTCAAAATCTTCATCTGATGAGAACAATTCTTGTAGTGCACTTTTTATTGTTCCCAGAAAACGTCCTTCAATGACGTCTTTTTTATATTTTGTCGGGGTGTGTACTATGAGACGGTTTCCTGAAATTTCAACTGCATTACAATCGTCAAACCATGTATTTATTGCGGTTGCCGTTAAGTCGTTTTTTAATATTTCCTGTACTTTTACCCATACATCGACGGCAGAATTCATATAATAATTCCTTTCGATTTACTGCCGGCAAATCACTAAGATAATACAGAGACCGGTACTCTTTATTTTAACAATTATACGCAAAAAAAGCAAGGAAAATACAAGGAAAAAATGTGCAAAAAAAGACGCTTCGCACCTATATTACCGGCACGAAGCATATTATTAAAATAGCGTTGCAAATACACTAATATTGTGCATCGTTTATGAGTTAAAAAAGAATGCTGTTACTTATCTTCCATATCGTTGAGCTTGCGTTTCATAACACTCTTTCTGTGAGCAGCTTTGTTCTTGTGAATAAGTTTTTTTGTTGCTGCACGGTCAACGGTTTTTACCGCAGTATTGTATGCACTCTCGGCTGCTTCTTTATCGGCTCCGTCAACTGCTGCATCAAATTTTTTGATATTTGTTTTCATAAGTGATCTTGCTGCTCTGTTTTTAGCATTGGTTTTTTCTATAAGCTTTGCTCTTTTTGCGGAAGATTTAATATTAGCCATAGTTTTACGAATATCTCCTCAGTATTATAATTTAGTCACGAAAGCCATAATATCACCAGAATGTACTAAATGCAAGTGTTTTTTTGGTATTATAGTTTTCCTTTTAGAATGAATGTGATATATTATTTATTAATCAATAAAAGGAGGATGCATTTATGACAGTGCTGGAAGCAATCAAAGAAAGAACAAGCTACCGTGGAGGGTATAAAAAAGACATCGTTCCCAGAGAGGATTTGATAAAAATAATGGAAGCGGGTCTTTGTGCTCCATCAGGCTGCAATACACAAACTACAAGCTTAATAGCTGTAGATGATGCAGAACTGTTACAGAAACTCCGCGGTGTTATTGAGCCGGAATTTGTTGTTTCGGCACCGGCAATAATATGCGTACTGACACAAGCTGTGCCGGCCTATAAAAGCGTCTGCTTTAATGTCCATGATTATTCGGCAGCAATAGAAAATATGTTGCTTGCTATAGTTTCACTCGGATATCAAAGCTGCTGGGTAGAAGGTCAAATAACTGACGAACATAAAATAGGTGAAAAAATGGCAGCAATACTCGGCGTACCCGACGAATATAAGCTGGTATGCTTTCTGCCTGTAGGAGTAGCAGACCAACCTTTAAATTATGTAACAAGAAAACCTTTTAACGAAAGAGCATGGTTTAACGGCTTTCCGGATAAACTATAACCCTAATTTACGGGTATAATTGAAAATATACTGCTGTGCAATACCTGCATAAGGGAAAAAGATGCCCGGGTCAAAATCGATGCCGTAGTGATTCACTACGGCTCTTTCCATCCATACATCCACAGGGAAAGCATCAAGCATTTGCATACCAAACAACATAACGCAATCAGCGACCTTATCACCGACACCATGTAGTTTTTTCAATCCAGCCCGTGCAATCCCGGGAGAACAACGCGCCAAATCATCAAGGCAAACATCTCCGCTTTTAATCATTTTTGCAGAACGAATTATATACTCTGCCCTATAACCGCAACGAAGCGGAGCAAGACTTGTTACATCAAGAGCAGCAAGCCTTTCTGCAGAAGGAAAAGTATAGTATACCTCACCTTCGAATGTTATGGCATCGCCAAACATACGGCATAGAGTATCGATTATCTTTTTTATTCTGGGAATATTATTATTTTGAGAAATAATAAACGAGCAAAGAGCCTCCCATTTATCCTGGCGAAGCAATCGTATCCCTTTGCCGTATGCAGTAACTTTCTCCATGTAATCATCTATGCAGAGCTGCTGACGGATCTTCACATAATCGCGGTCAAGATCGAAGTAACCTCGCCAAATAGACTCAAACTCCTCCTCGGAACAGGAAATAAAGATACATTTTCCTTTACGGCGTATTTTTATTACATGTCCTAATGCAACACCAATGTAAGTACAGTTCATCGAACTGCGCTTGTTATAGTCAACAATATTCCAACGAAAACACTGCCCGCATTCAAAAGTCTGCTCAAGGTCAAAATCGGTAATATCCGTAAGTTCTATTTCATTTTCGTGTTTTAGAATTTTCATGTCAATTTACCTTTGCTACACATCTGTTTATTTTTATTCCCTGCTCGTGGAACTTCTTTTCATAATCGGTCATAATACCAACAGGTCCGTTTTCATGTAAATTATAAGTTATTTCCGAAAGAGAAAAGCCGTAATTTTCAAGCTCAACTAACGAGAACTCAAAGAGTTGCCGGTTATCAGTTTTAAAGTGAATCTCTCCTTCCGGCTGCAGAACTATTTTATACATTTCCAAAAAACGCTGTCCTGTTAAACGACGTTTTGCATGTCTGTTCGCCGGCCAAGGGTCGCAGAAGTTGATATAGATCCGTGACGCTTCATTTTCGGCAAAAAAGGAAGTTAAATCATCTGCGAGTCTGTTTATAAATTTTACATTATTACTCTCTTCCTGCTCAGCCAGCTCAAGAGCAGCAACTAAAACGTTGGAAATCTTTTCTACCCCGATAAGCAGGACAGCCGGTTCATTTTTTGCAACTTCAACCGTAAATATACCTTTCCCGCAACCAAGTTCAATATGCAACTTATTATACTCGGCTTCGCCGGTTGAAAATTCTTCAAGCCACTGTCCCGCAAACCTCTCAGGCTCTGTTACAATCAGATGCCCGCATCTCTTTATACGGCTTTCAAGCTTAGGTTTTCTTCTCATCCGCATAAGTACACCTTATTTAACCTTGCAACAACGTCATAATCGTTTCTGTCAACAAAAAGACCCAAGCCTGAACATAATACCGTATATTCTTCACGCTTTAGTTTCCATCCAAGAGTTTTTTCGGCTATTTCCGCTACACGTTTTTTCCGCTCATCATTATTTTTCAGAAATGCCGGAGTGTTTTTGCCTTTTACCATACCCAGCCAATCAAAAATCATGCAGTCTTTTAATGAATCTTCATCGACTCCGGGTAAAACTCTAAAGAAATGATATAGCAGAACTATATAATCTTCCAGTTGAGTACCATGGTTTGGTAACGCAACCCCGATAGAATGCATCAGAGCAAAAGGACTATACCCGGTAGCAGATAAAACATAATGAAGCGTTGAAATAAAGCGTCCTTTGTTGCGAGTATTCTGCAGAGCGTTTTCTGTCTTTTTAAGGACTTGAATATCAGCAGAGCTAAGCCAAGGGCTGCTTATTACCTCATACGGTGGTTCTTTTGAGTATTTTAAAGCGAATGAATCCGCCTGTTTGCGCAACTCACTGCCGTGCAAAAGCTTTAAGAACCCAAGTTGTAATGTATGTGTATCCAAAGAATATGCAAGATTAAAACTCTCAGTAAAATCGGCAAGAGATTCATACGGTAAACCGGCTATCAAGTCAATGTGTATGTGTATGTTTTGTGACTTTAATAAAAACCGTAAATTGGCTACCGCTTTTTCAAAATCCATTTTCCGCGCTACGGCTTCTAACGAAGGCTTAAAAAAGCTTTGAAATCCGATTTCAAATTGGATCCGACCGTGAGGAGCAGTTTCAAGAAGTAATAATGTCCGCTCGTCAAAAAGGTCTGCCGCAACTTCAAAATGGAAGATACATGCCGTATCTAAACCTATGCAGTATTTAATTATCTCAAATGCCCGGTCGGCATTGCAGTTAAACGTTCTGTCGACAAACTTTATGGTTTTTGTATTTGCTTGAGAAAGCTTTAATATTTGCTCTTTAACAGCTTCAAGAGGGAAATACCTGACTTCCCTTCCCGCCGAAAGACAAAAGGCACATCTAAAAGGGCAACCGCGGGAGGTTTCAATATAAGAGAGCCTGCCGTTAAGTGCTTTAATATAATCGTCAGGACAGGGGGACGGTTCAGGACAGGGGGACGGTTCATCTGTCATGCAGAAGACAGATGAACCGTCCCCATGTCCTTTTGTTTTATCAACAAAACTATCCAGAAATTCCGGAAAGCAATATTCACCTTCTCCAATCAACACATAATCGGCGTTGTTTTTTAACCAAAAATCAATATTATTTGACGCTTCAGGCCCCCCGAGAACTATTATAATCTTTGGCAACCGCTCTCGCAATATTGCAAGCAACTCTGGCAGAATACCTGCATTCCAAATATAAGAAGAAATCCCGATTATATCCGGGTCATGTTCGGCAACCATATCAATTATTTCATCAACATTTTGATTTATAGTTGCTTCAACGACACGAATATCATAAGAATAACGAGAATTTAAAGCCACACCTTCGGCAATTACCCATACCGAAAGTGATGAATGAATGTATTTTGTGTTAATAGCCAATAAAACGACTTTATTCATAGAGTGCCGCCCCGTTGTCCCGGTTTCTTAAATCTCTAAAAAAGCATGTCAGCAAATCACTGCACTGATCGGCAAGGATACCGCCGACCACTTGTGTTGATTGCCCGTAGGATTCGATGAAAAGATTGATGACACTGCCACATGAGCCTGTAACATTATCGCGGGTGCCATAAAAAAGTTTTCTGACTCTTGACATTATAATTGCACCGGCACACATTGGACATGGCTCCAGGGTGACATATAAAGAACAGTCGGAAAGCCGCCAGTCACCAAGTGATTTGCAAGCATTTTCTATTGCCTCCAGCTCTGCATGTGCAAGAGCAGACATGCTTTTTTCCCGCCGGTTTCGTCCTCTTCCTATTACAATACCGTCGCCGTCTGCGATTACGCAACCAACCGGAGCTTCTCCATCTGCCCCGGCCTCTTTCGCCAATGATATTGCCAGCTGCATATAATCTTCATGACTTTGCATATCTGTTCTCCAGTTTTGACAGTATATCTTCAAAAGACTCAGGCAAATCAGCGATCAGCTCTATCGTTTTTTTGGTCGAGGGATGAACAAATCGCAGTTTCCATGCGTGTAAACATTGACCGGAAATTCCAAAATCTGACTTTTTTCTTCCATATATAATATCACCAAGAACAGGATGACCAATATGTGCCATATGAACACGTATCTGGTGAGTCCGTCCTGTTTCCAATCGACAACGTACATGAGTATATCCGTTATATCTGGCTAAAACCGTATAATGCGTCACGGCAGAACGTACACCCTTTTTTAACTCTGCGTCGCATTTCACCGTATACACAGCTTGCCGTTTTCGATCGGTTGGATGCCGGCCCAGAGGTGCATCAATAATGCCGTTATCGTTATTAATAATACCGCAAACAATTGTTTGGTATTCTCTGGTAAGTGTCCGCAAAGATAATTGTGATGCCAGACATACATGCGCCTTATCGTTTTTTGCGGCAATTACAAGTCCTGATGTATCCTTATCAATACGGTGAACAATTCCGGGTCTTACCACACCGCCGATACCTGACAGGCTGTCTCCGCAATGATACAGCAAAGCATTAACAAGTGTGCCGCAAGGATGGCCGGGAGCAGGATGCACAACCATACCACGAGGCTTGTTTACAACTATAACATCATTATCTTCAAAAATTATATCGAGCGGGATGTCCTGTTTTAAAATAACAGAATCATCCGGCTCGTCATGAGTGATTATATAGACATTTCCCGATAATGTTTTATGGTTTTTCCGCACAGGAACACCATCAAGGGTAACCCGTCCGGCTTCCAGAAGCTTTTGGATTGCGCTTCGGGTGAATTCGGGAAGGGTTGCTGTCAGAAAAACATCAAGTCGCTCCCCTTCGTTATTACAAGGTATCGTTGTCGTCAAGGCCATATTCACGCAGCAAATCATCAACGCTGTAATCATCCAGCGACCCAAGCTCTGCCTCAAGTGCATCCAGTGTTAATGATGAATCAGGAGTAGTATCTGTTACAGACCCGTAATCGTCGGATAAATCAAAATCAGACAAAGTAGATGAGTAATCATCTTGAGCATATTGCTCTTGAGGAGCATATTGCTCTTGAGGAGCATATTGTTCCTGAGGGGCATATTGTTTCTGAGGAGTATTCCGTGTTTGTGGTGCATATTGGGATTGTTGTGTATCATATGTGTCATATACTTCGCTTTCAGGAAATTCATCGTAAGAAGAATCCGAATGAACTTCGTCATACTCTTCATCATATTCCTCGTCATAATCATCTTCATCATATTCATTTGCAGAGCGTTCTTTTTTACCGCTTTTAACAGTTATTACAATAAAGTGTATAAGGAATGTTAAAAAACCAAGCGTTATAAAGATATCGGCAATATTAAAGATAGGGAACTCTATAAACAGTGTTCTAAACATATCAACGACTTTACCATTATTAAGTACACGGTCAGCTAAATTTCCTATTGTCCCGCCAAGAACAGCGGCAAGCCCGAGTGTTCCCCAGAAGCCCTCATTATATCTAAGTAATATCATAATCAGAACAACCGCAGCTCCAAATGCTATTCCTGCGAGCAACCATTGTTGACCTGAAAGTATGTTTAACATCGCGCCGTCATTTTCCCATCGTGTCAAACCTAAAACTCCGGGAATAATCTCGGGACCCTTATCACCGATGTCCAGAGAACGTATAATCCAGTGCTTAAAGAATTGATCAAGAGCGACTATCAGCGCTGAAAAAAGAAAACAAAGCATATCGATATTACCTCCCTAATTTTAAAACAACGTCAAGGCACCGGGGGCAAAGATCGGGGTGATTTTCGTTTTTACCGACATCCTTATCGTGTTTCCAACATCTTAAACATTTTGGCTCATTGCTTGATTTCACAGAAATCGTTACTCCCGGAAATTCTGAGCTCACATGAGCCTTTAAATCTGAGTGATTAGAGACAGTGTCTCTTATTATATGTACATTTGAAACAATAAATAAATTGCAAAAGTCTTTATCTGCGATTTTATTAAACCTTGCAGAAGCTTCGTCGTTTATATAAAGAGTTACTTCAGCTTCAAGCGACTTTCCAATCACTTTTTCCGTACGCGCAAGCTCAAGTGCTTTATAGACGTCTGTGCGTAACTTTAATACATCTTCCCACGCCGCATCATCTTCGGGAGTCAGGGAACATCTTGAATCCGGCTCCGGCATGGGGTTATATAAAACACTTTCAATTTCGGATTCATTACAATGCGGCATTAAATCCCAAATTTCTTCGGATGTGAAAGCAAGAATTGGAGCGAGTATCCGCACAAGTGCATCCAATATTGAAAAAATTGCGGTTTGAGCACTGCGACGCAATAAACCTTGTGCCTCGTCACAATACAACCTATCCTTGATTATGTCAAGGTAGAAATTTGACATATCTACAGTGCAGAAGTTATGAATTGCATGATAAATAGTATGATACTCAAATTTCTCATAAGAAACGGTGACATTTTCTATAAGGCGATTAAGCCGTGCCAATGCCCACCGGTCGATTTCAGGCATATCTTCATATGCAACAGAGTCGTTAGGGTTAAAATCGCTTATATTTCCAAGAATAAATCTTGCGGTATTGCGTATTTTTAAGTAAATATCAGAGAGCTGCTTTGCAATTTCTTTAGACATCCGGACATCTGTTCTATAGTCTGTCGATGCAACCCAAAGTCTTAAAACATCTGCACCGTATTCTTTTAAGAACTCTTCGGGGGAAACAGCATTTCCAAGCGATTTATGCATTGCTTTTCCCTCACCGTCTACAGTCCAGCCGTTTGTAATAATTCTTCTATATGGTGCAACACCGTTAACAGCTATACTTGTCAGCATTGAAGACTGGAACCATCCCCTGTACTGGTCACCGCCCTCAAGATAGAGGTCGGCAGGAAAGCTGAGGCTTGGAAAATTACCTGAGCTTAACACATCGGCGTGTGTCGAACCGGAATCAAACCAACAGTCAAGAGAATCAGAGCCTTTGTAGAGTTTGTCATGTTCACAATGCGGGCACTTAAAACCGCTTGGCAATATATCTCTTGCCTCCATCTCATGCCAGGCATTAGAACCTTTTTCACCGAACAATTCAGAGACTGCATTAATGGTTTCGGGTGTGCAAACAGGTTTTTCACAGCTTTCACAATAAAAAACCGGAATTGGCATACCCCAGTGCCTCTGTCTTGAAATACACCAGTCTGAACGCTCAACAAGCATTGCAATCATGCGCTCCTTACCCCATTCGGGAATCCATGCAATGTCTTCGCAAGCGTTTACAGCAGTTTCTTTCATGGCGTCAACTGAAGCAAACCATTGTTCGGTAGCTCTGAATATAACAGGCTTTCTGCAACGCCAGCAATGAGGATAGGAGTGTACGATATCTTCCGATGCAAGCAAGGCTCCGCTTTTACTTAAATCCTCAATAATAATTTCATTAACCTTTGAATAGTAATTACCCGAATACTGCATAGCTTCTTCAGTCATTACGCCATGCTCGTTAACCGGCATGATCATAGAAATTTGCGGGTAGTTTTTGCAAACATTAAAGTCGTCTACACCATGCCCGGGCGCAGTATGAACACATCCGGTTCCCGCATCAACAGTGACGTGGTCGCCAAGTATAACAAGGGAATCACGGTCATAGAACGGATGTTTAGCTGTCATATACTCGAGTGCCGTTCCCGGAAGTTTCTTAATAATTTCATATTTTTCAATCCCGGCTTTTTGGAAGACAGACTCGACAAGTGCTGAAGCAAGTATAAAAACATCATTGCCTGCTTTACAAATAACATACTCGATATCAGGTCCAAGGCATATAGCAAGGTTACCGGGCAACGTCCACGCGGTTGTTGTCCATATCAGTATACTTGCATTTTCTTTGTTGTCTATACCGTCAAGAATGCCTTTATCATCTTTTACCTTAAATTTAACATAAATTGCTTTGCACGGCACATCAGTATACTCAATCTCGGCTTCGGCAAGAGCGGTTTCATCTGTCGGACACCAGTAAACCGGCTTGTGCCCTTTATAGATATAACCCTTTTCGTACATTTTTCCAAATACACGAACCTCTTCTGCTTCAAAAGACGGAGCCATGGTTAAATACGGGTTATCCCAATCGCCGATAATGCCGAGACGTTTAAACTGCTCCCGCTGTCTGTCTACATACTCGGCTGCAAAAGCCTGACATGCATTTCGAAACTCAGGAATTGACATTTTTTTTCTGTCAACCTTGTTCTTTTTAGTTATCGCAGTTTCGATCGGCATACCATGATTATCCCATCCCGGAACGTATGGGGCGTAAAAACCGGACATATTTTTGTATTTGACAACAATATCTTTAAGAATCTTATTTAAAGCATGACCAAGATGAATATCTCCATTTGAAAAAGGAGGACCATCATGCAAAATGTAAGAGGGTTTACCTTTATTTCTCTCCATTAACGACTGATAAACCTTCTTTTCATAGAAGGTTTTTAGCATTTCCGGCTCACGTTTGGGAAGAGCTGCACGCATGGGAAAATCAGTCTTAGGTAATAAGATTGTTGAGTTGTAGTCTTGCGACACTTTTTTATCCTTCTAGTATTTAGTCATCACTGTCAAAATTAGCGCCGAATTTTAAATCGTCAAAATCGAATTTTGGTCTGGGAGAAGTTTCTTCTTCTTCGGGTTCTTCATCGTGTGAATATAGCTTTACGGAACCGTCATCATCTTCAAATAATGACGGATGCGGCTCATCATTTGCGTCGGGGTTTAGAATTTCTACAGGTGCGGCTACCTCATTTTCCGACAATTGCTCGACCACCGAACCAATTTGCATAGCAATATCGTCAATTTCAATTTCCTGGGCGGTTAAAGAGGGAATTGCGTTTGTAGGTTGGTCGGGTTCAGGCACAGGAGCTTGTTGTGCGGCTATTGCTGCTTGAGGTGGCGGAGCAGTTTGAGGTGGTGGAGCAGCTTGAGGTGGCTGAGCGGCTTGAACCGGAGCCTGTTGCGGGGCAGATCTTGTGGCTCGAGGTTGCTTAGCCGGTTTTACAGCTCGTCGTGCAATTTCAATTTTACTGAGAAATTCGGAGTGTTTACGCATTATAGCTTGTGACAGCTCAATAAATTTTGCGGTTTCCTTCGCTGCAAGGGCAAGGCGTGTTTCTTCTTCCGCAACGCGCTGTGCAATATCGGTTAGTTTTGCTTTTATTTCAATTTCCGTGTTTTGAAGCATCTCTTCTTTGGTCTTTTTTGCTTCGACGGTGATTTCCTCACCCATACGCTGGGCAGTCAGTAAAGCCATTCTCATTGCATCTTCGGTAGAACGGTATTCCTCAACCTTTTCTACGAGAACCTTGAGTTTTCCTTTAAGTATTGCATTTTCTTTATATAATGCGTTGTAGTCGTTAGATATACTTTCAAGGAAATCATCAACTTCACCGGCATCATAACCATTAATCAAGGCTTTGCCAAAACCTTTATCGGCGATTTCTTGTGGAGTCAGCATTAATTCTCAATCCTTTCGGCTTCAAGTTTAAAGACAGCAATTGTCGTTAGAAATATAGTCCGTTATTTTCAAGCTCGTCGATTAAATCGCCAAGCAAATCAACATTGTAGGGAGTAATAAGATAAGTGTTTACCGCAACTTTTTTGATTTTTCCCTCTTGAGCATATGCAACACCGCTTAAAAAATCAACCAAGCGTCTTGCTATATCTTTATTGGTTTGCTCAAGGTTTAATACAACCGTATGCCTGTCACGCAGATTATCTGCAATTTCAGCAGCAGCTTCAAAACGCTCCGGTTTAAACAATGCAACCTTCAGCTGAGCTGTCGCATGAATGTTGACGACCTTATTACTGCTGCGCTGCTCCTCAAATCCTCCGTATGAGCTTCGCGCCTGTGCGGGAGTGGGAGTTCTTGGAGGCAATGGCAACTCGTCTGTCATTTCAGGACGAAAATCATCAAAATCTTCCTCATCGTCATATGGTTTTGCAAGTTTTTTTAGTTCGTTAAATAATCCCAAAGTCTGGAACCTCCTTTTGCAATCAGTGCTCACCAAACAGCGCTGAACCTATTCTGACCATATTAGAACCGGCATGTATTGCATCAACATAGCTATCACTCATGCCCATGGAAAGCAATCGCACAGAGACATTATCGTATTTTTTTGCTCTCATGTCAACAAAAAGCTTGAACATTGTATCATAATAGTTACAATTTGTCACTTTTTTGTTAATTATGGGTGGAATTGTCATTAAACCAAGCACTCTTACTCCTTTAGTCAAGGAAGCAATTGCAAGCAATTCTTCTGTTTGCTCAGGCATTACACCGGATTTTTGCGGCTCTTTTCCAATGTTCACTTCAATGAGAATGTCCTGCTTAATTCCCAAGGAAACAGCTTTCTTTCCTATTAGTTCGATAAGTGCTTTTGATGAAACGGACTCAATCATGTCACAAACACCAACAATTTTTGAAACTTTATTTGATTGTAAATGTCCGATAAAATGCAAAGGAGCACCTTCATAAGCGTTTTGAGAACGCTTTTCAAGCATTTCCTGAACACGGTTTTCGCCGATTGCATCAACATTGGCCGCAATTGCCTCTCTAACGCAATCAACAGGTTTTGTTTTTGTGACAGCGACCAGTTTAATATCTTCCGGGGTCCGTCCGGACTTAACAGCTGCCTCAGCAATTTGCTCACGAACATGCTTTATGTTTTCTGCAATAGTATTAAAAGACATGAAAATACCTCTAAAAAATCCTAAGGCACAACTTTTCCCGGATATAAATCATTCGCCTTAACGATTATTATTGAATCAACACGCAGCGGAGACCCTGTTTCAGCACCATCACGAACGAGGTAACTGTCACCCGTCTCCCTGAGAATTTCTATATATACTTTTTCTGCATAACCGGATGTTTGCAAATAAATAAATGTATTATTATCATCGTCAAGATGTATTGCTTCTTTAGGAACTCTTATACCGGAAACAACCCCGCCGATAATATCAGCACGAAGAGCCCGCAACGGTGCAATCTCATGCACCCCTCTGTCGCTGGAGAAAATTACGGTACACACACCGTCTTCGCGTCTGCCGATACTTTCGACCAGCATTTCAACTTCTGCATTATAAGCACCAAAAAAATGTACGGTTTTTCTTTGACCGGCTGAAAGAAGCGAAGCATCATTAAAATCCATAATTGCAGCATAATACCATTTAAATTCGGTAATTAATTTCCCTGTTCCAAATGTGCTCAATGGAGAACTAAAGAGCAATTCAAGGTCGGCAGGTGTCAAATCAGTAATCATTGAAGGGGTAATATGCTCAAAGCCATCAATGATATGTGAAAAGGTGCCGCTTGAATGAGACAATATATTTCTTGTGCCGACATTTCTGCTCTCAAGGTCTTCAAGAAGTTCTTGCAATGACGTTGTATCGGCCTGAACAGAAAAAATACTTGCTTCAATATTAAGCGTTATTTCATCAAGCCTTTTTAAATCGTTGTTATTTACGGCAGATGAAAGCATAAGAATTGCATTAAAGCCTGCGGTATCCGTATTACCGCGTACAGATTCCATTTGTGCGATTTTTAATCTGAGAGAGCGAATTTCACTTGCCAGCTCAAGGGCATCATGACTCAAATATTCAACTGCAAAAACCTGACCTGCCGCAACTTTTTCACCCTCACCTATTATCGGAAGAACCGCATCGCCGCCTTCGGTCAAAATAGTTTCTGTACGGACAATATAGCCTTGTGCAGGCAATGCCTCTTCTATTGAGTACCTTATAGCCTCTGTAGTTTCATAAGCATTAATAATAGCGTTATAGGCATATATGCCAATATAAAAAGCAACGGCAAGAAAAAGTAAGCCGGTTGTTAATCGTATGAAAAAATCGCTTCTTTTCATTAGCGCACCGCCTTAAAAAGCTTTAACTCCGTCAACATGCTTATACCTGCATTAAAATCAGGGGTTTTATCCCAAACAATCCATTTAACGTTTTTATCGCGACGCAACCATGTCAGCTGACGTTTAGCATACCGTCTAGATTCCATCTTAACACTCTCTACTGCGTCATTAATATCTGAACCACTGAGAATTGCTGAAGAAATCTCTTTATATCCGATAGCTTGCATAGATGTGTTATTGTTGTTAACACCCATATCCAGCAAGTTCTTTACCTCTGCCTCAAGCCCGCTTGACATCATCTCATCAACACGATTGTCTATTCTTGAGTAAAGCACAGATCTTTGCGAAAAGTTCAGTGCAATTTTTGTCGCGTCATACCGGGGAGGGAGAGATTTGGTTTCTTTGTCATGCTGAGAAATTGATTTGCCTGTAGCATTAAATATCTCAAAAGCACGTACAATTCGTTTTTTATCGTTTGGATGTAATCTTGCGGCACTTTCGGCATCAATTTCTCCCAGTTTTTTAAGCATAGCATCGCCACCTAAAGCATCAAACTCTTTTTCGAGTGTTTTCCGCAGGCAACTATCACCCCGAGCTGAAAATGTTCTTCCGGAAATCAATGAATCAATATATAATCCCGTACCGCCGACCAGAATCGGTTTCTTTTTACGTTTAATAATGTCTTTTATGCAACTTGATGCATCTTCAACATATCGAGCCACCGAATAGCCTTCGTTAGGAGAGATAATGCTTATTAAATGATGGGGTATACCACACATTTCAACAAGAGAAGGCTTTGCAGTGCCGATATCCATATATTTATAAACTTGCATGGAATCGGCGGAAACTATCTCTCCGTCAACTGCTTTTGCAAGCTTGATGCCTAACTCGCTTTTCCCTGTTGCTGTGGGACCTGTAATGACTGTGATTTTTGGCAAGATGCTCATACTCTTCCAAACTCTTTATCTAATTCGGATTTGGTTAACTCAAATGCAACAGGGCGCCCATGAGGACAGCATAGTATTTCTCCTGACATTACCTTTGCCGTTAACAATTCAAGCTCTCGAAAGCCGGAAGAGCGACCTGCTTTTATTGCAGCCTTACAAGCAATGGTTTTTAAGATATCATCCATTTTTGAAGGGTCGGAAAAATCACCATGTCTCAGATGGGTGCAGATTTCCGATAAAACAGACTCAGTATCGCCGATATCTATTTCAGCAGGAATATGCCTGACAGCAACAGCATCCTCACCAAAGCTTTCTACGGTAAACCCTAATTTATCCAGAAACTCTGCATTTTCAAGAAGCAAGTTAGCGTCCTCGTGTCCCGGGCGGCATATTACAGGAGTAATTAATGACTCAGACATAGACTCAAATGCGCTGTTTTTTAATGCGTCAAAATGTATTCGTTCATGTGCGGCATGTTTGTCAATAAACCATACACTTTTATCATATTCAACAACTATGTATACGTTTAGGATTTCACCGACAATACGATATGGCGGAACAGCCGGCTGATAACCTGTAAACTCTGAATAGTCATATTTGGAATTATTCGGAGTTGCCAATTTCTGTGCAAGCTGCGGATTTTTAGATGATTTATATACAACAGACGGTTCGGTAACACGGGCTATCCTGAAGTCATCAATTCTCATTGCTTTAAAGGTCTCGCTTATATTATTTGCTTCCGAATAATCATTAACGGCTGTTTGTGTCTCGCCTGCATCCGTCTTTGGGATATCAAGCGCGCCAAGAGCTGCATAGTATACACCGTCAAAAATTGTTTTGTCGGTTAAAAATTTTACTTCTGTTTTAGCAGGATGAACATTAACATCGACATCGCTTGGTTTTATTGTAATATACAGCACACATGACGGGAATCGTCCTGACGGTAGAGTATTCTTATATGCTTGCTCAAGTGCCGATTGCAGAAGAACCGAGCGAATTACTCTGCCGTTGACAAAGAAAAACTGATAGTTTCTGTTCCCGCGTGCAGCTGCAGGTGACGAAACAAACCCGCTGACAGTGACATGCTCATCAGATGAACCGGCACTTAAGAATCCGGCTTCAACTTCACGGCCGAGCAAGCTGTAAATACATGAATCAACCTTTGAATCACCCGGCGTGTGATACTCTGCTTTCCCGTCTTTAATAAAGCGGATTGATATATCAGGGCGTGACAGGGCACAACGCAATACAACCGAAGAGATTCCCGATGCTTCAGCTCTGTCCGATTTCATAAATTTTTGCCGTGCCGGAGTGTTATAAAATAAATCGCGAACGATTATTGTTGTTCCCTCGGGGCAACCAACGGGAGATATATCAACAACCTCTCCGGCTTCCAGTGACAGCGAGACGCCTTCACTTGCACCGGCCTCACGTGTCATAATCTCAACACGTGAAACAGCGGCAATTGCAGCAAGAGCTTCACCTCTGAATCCAAGTGTTCCTATTGCAGCAAGCCCCTGTGCATCACGTAATTTGCTTGTGGCATGACGAAGAAACGCTGTTTTTACGTCGGATGCGGCAATCCCGCAACCGTTATCGGTGACTCGAATATATGTCATTCCGCCTGCGGAAATCTCGACGGTAATAATGCCCGCTCCCGCATCGATGGAATTTTCCACCAATTCTTTAACGACGGACGCAGGTCTCTGCACAACCTCGCCCGCCGCAATCAAATCAGCAACATGCTGCTCAAGCTCAAAAATCTTAGGCATAAATCAACAACCTTTTGCAATTAATCTGTCTTATCCTTATCTGTAAACTATAGGCAACCCCTTTACGTTTACCGGGTCAACATCCATTATTGCGATATCACCTACTGTGCAGTCAATGTTTGTTACATCTACCATTGTATGCATTAATCCTACACTTCCTAGGACTCTTGCTTTTTGACCGTTGACTCTTACGAAGGTTTTTCTGCGCCGCCATCTGAATATGCTGAAAAGACTGCTCTCAACAATATATCTGTCAACACCGAAGCCATGATAGTAACCAACCGATAAAATTGCTATTTTAGTCGGTGCTTTTGTTACAAATCCGCGTTCGCTACCAATGGAGTGACCTTTTGGATGCCAAACAACTTCCTCAAGCCCGGCTTCAATAATACCGACTTTTGAAAGGCCTTGAACGGGTTTTCCCGGGATTCTGCCCGAAAGCGCAGTATCAACGCGGACGGCGTCCATCAGGTCAATATCATATTTAAATAAAGCTGCTGAGTCACATGCATGTGCTGTCCCCGGCTCATAACCCATTTCTATGATTCTGTCCAAAACCTCGTTGAATTTGTCAAGTTGAGCAAATGTATGTTTTTTGTTCCGCCACGAAGATGAAAAAGTTGTAAAAGTTCCCACAACGTGAAGGCTTGACATATAATTATAAATAGCCGCAACCTTATCCAGCTCTGTCGGTTGAAAACCATAACGACCGAGGCCTGTGTCTATTTTTATTTGAATGTCCGCAACTATTCTTTTTGCTTCTGCAATTCCGTTAATAGCAACTGCCGCATCATATGAACCGGCTGTACAAATAACACCGTATGATAAAAGTTCATTGATCTCATTCGGGTCTGCGGTACTGCGGAGCATCATTAAGCGTTCTTTTGAAAAACCGTTTTCACGGAGAAGTCTTGCGTCCCCGGGGTCTGAAACAATAAAATTGCGTATTCCTTCATCCTTAAGGAATTGAGCAATGGTAAGCAATCCCATGCCTCCTGCATTTGCACTCAAATCAACAAAAACGTGCACACCCTCGGCACAATCCTTTATGGCTCTAAGATTATTTCTGACAACGCGTAAATCAATAACCAGATTTTTCATTTAAAGAACTCCTACTTGCCCCGATTGAAATCGCATTTAATAATACCATATTTTAGTGTGACAATCAAGTTTTTGCCATTGTTTATTACTAATACTGGTGGTAAAATAACGAAGCTGAATAACCATAATCGGAGGCAATAGAGTTGGCAATCATTAACAAAAGCAAAGAAGTGCCTGAAAATGATATCAATAAGCAACGGGCTTTTATGCAAAGAATCTGTGAAAAACAAAAAACACAAAGCAATCAACAGTTTGCATATGTGGATACTTATGGCTGCCAGCAAAACGAATCGGACAGCGAGAAACTACGCGGAATGCTTATAGAAATGGGTTATCAAATAACCGATGACGAAAACGAAGCTGATATTGCAATCATAAATACTTGTGCCATCCGTGAAAATGCAGAAAACCGTGTACTTGGTAATGTTGGAGCACTTATTCATACAAAAAAAGCAAACCCCAAACAATTGATAGTTTTTTGCGGCTGCCTTGCAGGTGTTCCGGAAACTGTTGAGAAGATACGCAACTCATATCATCATGTAGGCCTTGTATTTCCTCCGAATAATCTATGGAGATTTCCGGAGTTGCTATACAGAGCATTAACCGAGAAAAAGCGTATATTTGAAACAGAATGCGAAGAAACAAAACTAGCTGAAGGATTGCCGGTACATCGTGACGGAAAAGTCAAAGCATGGCTGCCGGTAATGTATGGATGCAATAATTATTGTTCATATTGCATAGTTCCTTACGTACGGGGAAGAGAACGCAGCCGTAGCAATAACGCAATACTGGATGAAGCCAAATCAATTGTTGCACAAGGCTACAAAGACATCACATTGCTTGGGCAGAATGTTAACTCGTACAATGATGGCGAAACCGATTTTGCAAAACTGATCCGAATGATTAACGAAATTGAAGGCGAATTTCTCATTCGTTTTATGACAAGCCACCCAAAAGACGCATCTTTAGAATTGTTTAAGGCAATGGCAGAATGTGATAAAGCGGCAAAACATATTCATCTTCCGTTTCAAGCCGGCAGCGACCGAATACTAAAATTAATGAACCGCGGTTATACACAGGAATCTTATCTGGAAAAAATCTGCATTGCACGTCAGCTTATGCCTGAAATTGTAATTACCAGCGATGTCATTGTCGGATATCCGGGGGAAACAGAAGAGGAATTTAACGAAACCCTGAAGCTCGTAGAAAAAGCCGACTTCGAAGCAATGTTCACATTCATCTACTCAAAACGCCCCGGCACCTCAGCAGCAAAACTATCCGACACCGTTACACGAGAAGAAAAACAAGTAAGATTCGAGCGGCTAATGGACTTGCAAAACGAAATATCCGACAGAAAACATGAAGCATATACGGGAAAAACCATAAAAGTACTCGTTGACTTCGATGCACCGGGAGAAGACTACCCACTGAAAGCACGCACAAACGGAGGCAGACTGGTCCATCTAAAAGGAAAACCATCCTTACTAGGCACCTTCACAGAAGCAAAAATAACCCACAGCAACAACTGGTCATTGTTCGGTAAACCGGTACAAGAACCGGTTATTAAATAAAATTTGAAAGGCATGGTCTTTATAATGTCACAAAAAAAATTGGGAGTAGCAATAGACATAGGCACAACAACAGTAGCACTGCACTTAATCGATTTGGAAACAAACAGCAGAATCGCGACAAAAAACGGGATGAATGCTCAGT
>Ga0123356_10002323_pt1 | contig 20424 bp, 17 predicted proteins | sample TergutEmb28metaG_2_FD_92546 | JGI IMG/M metagenome (GOLD analysis project Ga0123356, IMG submission 92546) | Embiratermes neotenicus P3 segment gut microbial communities from Petit-Saut dam, French Guiana - Emb289 P3 | ecosystem: Host-associated > Arthropoda: Insects > Digestive system > Gut ... | reverse complement strand
GATCATCAATCACAACCTAAGCGCAATGTTTGCGGATAGGTCCCTCAAGGTAACACAAGTTTACCTCACCAAAAACATGGAGAAACTCTCCTCGGGTCTTAGAATCAACCGTGCCGGCGATGACGCGTCGGGACTGGCGGTTTCCGAAAAAATGAGAAGCCAGATTCGCGGTCTTAACCAGGCATCAACAAACGCCCAAAACGGTATTTCGTTCATCCAGGTATCAGAGGGTTATCTACAGGAATCTCAGGACATTTTACAACGTCTTAGAGAATTAGCAGTCCAGTCAGCAAACGGTATCTACAGCGACGAAGACAGAATGTACATCCAGGTTGAAGTTTCAGCTCTTATCGACGAAGTAGACAGAATCGCTTCTCACGCTCAATTTAATGGTATGAACATGCTCACAGGCCGTTTCGCGCGATCTATGGGTAACAACACCGTTACAGCATCAATGTGGCTTCATATCGGCGCTAATATGGACCAAAGAACTCAAGTTTTTGTTGGCACAATGACAACAAAAGGACTGGGATTACGCAATGTAGGTGATGAAACATTTATCACATTGGAAACCCCGGATGACGCGAACAGAGCAATTGGAACAATTGACGCGGCGTTAAAAATTATCAACAAACAAAGAGCAGACCTTGGCGCGTATCAAAACAGGCTTGAACACGCGGTTCGAGGCTTGGATATCGGCGCCGAAAACATGCAGGCTTCTGAATCCAGAATCAGGGACACAAACATGGCAAACCAGATGGTAGACTATGTTCGTGACCAAATCCTGAATCAGGCAGGAACCGCAATGTTAGCTCAAGCAAATCAGAGAGCAACTTCGGTATTGTCATTATTGCAATAATATGTTACAATTAAAGGTGACAGGCAGTAGTCTGTTACCTTTAAGTATGACTACTGATACTGGGGCAGCCTGAGGCTTACCCGTGGAAAAAGAATCAGGCTCCCTCCTCTCTTCTGTCCAGTGCCCAATGATTGGGTCCTGGACAAGTGTTCTTTGAAAAACACTCTCCAGCCTTCAGCCATTTTTAATGGGTGAATGCGTGGGACAGCTCGAAACGATTGCGCATTTATATATTTATAAATCGATCGTTTCGTTCTGTTAGCGGAATTTAAAGAAGTTGGCGCGAAACCATCTTTGAAGTCCGCTCCCGCGGAACGGCTCCGGCAAAGGATCGCCGGAGTAAGCAAAACTATGGAGGGTTAATTATGATTATTAATCACAACATGAGCGCCATGTTCGCCGATCGTCAGCTCGGCGTAACCCAGCTTTCATTGACCAAAAACATGGAGAAATTAAGCTCCGGTTTAAGGATCAATCGCGCTGGTGATGATGCATCCGGATTAGCGGTTTCTGAAAAAATGAGAAGCCAAATTCGCGGTTTGCAGCAGGCGGAACGCAATATCCAAAACGGTGTATCCTTTATTCAGGCAACTGAAGGTTTCTTACAGGGAACTCAGGATATTCTTCACCGTTTAAGAGAACTGGCGGTACAATCAGCTAACGGTATTTATACCGACGAAGATCGTATGCAGATCCAGGTCGAAGTATCGCAGATGGTTGATGAAGTTAACCGTATTGCGAGCCATGCCCAATTTAACGGCATGAATATGCTCACCGGCGCTTTCGCTATGGATTCACAGTCAGGCAGAATCATGCAATTACAGGTTGGCGCAAACATGGATCAAAGCGCGAGAGTTTTTGTAGGCGACATGACAGCATCAGCGCTTGGTCTTGTTGATTCACAAGGTAACGCGGGCAAAATTTCCATTACTGACCCACAAGAAGCAAACCTGGCAATCGGCACTGTTGACGCGGCATTAAGAGTCGTATCAAAACAGAGAGCAGACCTTGGCGCTTATCAAAACCGTTTTGAAATGGCGGCACAGGGTGTAGCCATCGCGGCGGAAAATATGCAGGCAGCCGAATCACGCATCAGGGACGCGAATATGGCTTCACAGATGGTAGACTTCACAAGAGACTCCATCTTGAATCAGACTGGAACAGCAATGTTGGCGCAAGCCAATCTGCGCAGCCAATCAGTATTAGCGTTACTATCGTAATTCTGTTTGGGTTTAATTACGCGAAATAAGAGACTTCTGGACGTCGTCTTTTTTTCGCATCCGGCGCCTAAAACATAAGCACCGGGAAAGAAAACAGTGAAGTTCGCGCCTTCACTGTTTTTCCTTCTACCACGGATTCGGTGGAAGGAATGTTTATACATGGAGGTATAAAATGTCTGTAGCAAGTGTGGGATGTTCTCCTATCACGCCTACGCAGTTTATGGGTGATATACGCCCGCAAACGGTAAGGCAACAAGATATTCAACCGGAAAAAAAAGCAAAACCTCAAATTATACAAACGCAAACAGCGGAATTACAGCGTATAAGTAACGCTTTAAACAAAAAACTGCAGTTTGTAGTTGATCACGGTTCCAATCAGGTCATTGTCAAGGTAATCGACAAGGAAACCGATAAGGTGATCAAAGAGTTACCGCCAAAGGAATTGCAGCGGTTGCACAGTTATCTTAAAGAAGCTATCGGTCTTTTATTTAACGAGATGGTATAAAAAACCTGTCGGAGGGGGAGATTAAAATCTATGTCAGATGTTTATATACCTGGTGTAAGAAGTAGATTTAACTCAGAACAGATTGTTCAGGATTTAATGCGTCTTGAACAGATTCCCAGAGACAGAGTTCAAAGTAATATAGATAATCTTCAAACTCAAAGAGGCTACTGGCAGGAAGTAGGCAGGCGAATTACCGCGCTGCGCGACAGTTCGCGTTTTCTTTTTTCATTTCAAAATCCCTTTAACGAAAGATTAAGCCGTTCATCAGACGAAAATGTACTTACAGCAACCGCGACAAGAGAAGCCGCAGAACAATCTTTTCGTTTTACAGTCAAGCAAACAGCCCAGGCTGATCGTTTTTTATCAAGACCTCTTGATGAAAGAACGAGAATAGAAGCCGGTACATATAGTTTTACAGTTGGAAATGACGAAATCTCTTTTAACTACCGCGGAGGTACATTAAGAGATTTTGTAAATACAGTTAACAATCGAGGCCGCGATAAAGTCGCCGCTTCTTTAATAGCCGTTCAACCCGGCACTTTATCATTACTTATAGAGTCAAAATTAACAGGTTCGGAAAACAGACTTTCTTTCTCGGGCGAAACGGTAAATCTTGCCGTAAATACCGGCATGATGGAAATAAGCAATGATACTCAAAGAAATATAAATTTAACAGAAAATACAATACGCGCGGGCAGTATCGACGGCGGCAATGTAAACGCCGCGAATGTAACAGTGAATGACGGAATATTAAAACTGGCTCCACGCGCGACAGCTTCTATTCCCGTAAACATGGCAATTGGCACTGAGACTCCCCTTGTTCTGCGTTTAGAAACTCAAACCAGAGTTGAATCGGGCGATACTTTTAATATTCCGCAAACTCCGCCAGGTCCTAATGTTCCCGCGGGTTCGGTTACTCATAGCGGAATTACAGTTCATAATGAACCTTCCAACGCTCCATTCGATTTTACTCCGCCTCCGCCGCCTGTACGTCAGGACAATTTGGAAGTATTAAATATTGTTTTTACCGACGGTACAACGGCAAAGCTGCCAGCGATTACCGATTCCTCTTCTTTTACCGCGAGACAATATAACCTTTCGGATTACGCTCGCGGAAAAACAATCGCTTCGATCAATATAGAAAATTCAAATACTCACCGCGAAATATCGATAGGAAAAGTTGAAATACTTGATCCTACTTCTACAAGCGGCGGTTTAAGACCTTTAAACGCTGTTTCTACTTCGCGGGACGCGATCATTTCCATGGAAGGTATCGAAATTACACGTCCTACAAATCAAATTGACGATTTAATACCGGGTATTACATTAAATCTAAGAGGTGTTTCCGAAAGACCTGTAGATTTAAATATTGTCGCCGATATCGACGCTGTTAAAGACGCGATTATTTCTTTTGTTGGAAATTACAACAGGCTTATGACAGAGATAAATGTTCTTACAAGTACCAGCGCTTCATCAATGCCTGATATTCGATCGAATACGCGGGGAGATACGCGTATTGTTGATGAAATAACATATTTAACCGCGGATGAAGCGGCTTCAATGAAAGAAAGACTCGGCGCTTTTACCGGTGATTCAACATTACGCAACTTAAAAAATAATCTACAGCGTACTGTTTCCGCGCCCTACCCTACAAGCCTTGAACGCGAACTTACTCTTCTCGCGCAAATCGGCATAAGCACAAACGCTTCGATGAGCGTTGGATATAATCCCGCGCAGCTTCGCGGTTATCTGGAAATTAACGAAAGAACTCTTGACGCGGCGTTGGCAAACAGAATACCCGCTATCAGAGAACTTTTCGCGAGCGATACAACCGGTGATTTACTCGCCGATACAGGTGTAGCGTTTAACGTTGACGCTCTTTTAAGGCCTTTTGTTGAAACAGGCGGTATAATTTCCTTAAAAACAAATACAATTGATTCGCGCATTAATCAGGACGAAAGACGTATCGCGACTTTAGATCGTCAGCTTGCCGCGAAAGAACAGGAACTGCGCATTCAATACGCGCGAATGGAAGCCGCATACGCGCGAATGGAACAGATGTCAAGTTCTCTGGATAATTTTAACCAGCAAAACAGAAGATAACACAGGTACCCGGAGATAGTCATGGAAATAAAAATAAACGATAAAACACTTGATGTAAGTCTTGATAATGAATGTACTGTAGGTGAAGTTTTAGCCAATCTTGAACAGTGGCTTACCGATTCCGGGCATCGTATATCAGAAATTAATATAGACGGACAGTCTGTAAGCGCTTCGATGATCGAAGAAATTTTTGGAAGAGATATTAAAACAATTACTTGTATTGATATACATACAAATGTAATCGCGGAATTAACCGCCGCGAGCCTTATAAATCTTCTTGAAGATATTAATGAATACGCAAATCTTAACTTCGAAGAAAAAACAAATTATTTTGATAAATGGAAGGACAGCGCTACCGCTCAATTTATTCGCGCGGAAATTCCAGACCTTTATATGTTTTGTGTAAATACATTTTCTATCGGCGAAGTTGCCGTACATACATTAATTTCCATAACAGAAGAAATCCAGCGCGAAGTACATGACCCTAAAAAAGAATTAACAGATATAGAACCTATATTAAATGAAATTTGTGAAAGGCTTGTAGATCTTCCATTGGATATACAAACCGGAAAAGACGCGCGAGCGGCTCAAACGATTCAGGTCTTTACCGCTGTTACAGAAAAAATATTCCGGATTATTAAACAGCTTGATATACAGGGGTATTTTTTAAAAAACGAATCTGCCGCTTCGCAAAACGAAAAACCAATTACCCAGTTATTAACAGAATTTGGATGTGTACTAAAAGATCTTTTGGAAGCGTACGAAAAAAACGATTCCGTACTTGTAGGCGATCTTACAGAATATGAAGCCTCTCCAAAACTAAAAGACCTTTATAAAAAAGTTATCGAAAACATTCATAATCAGGAAGAATCACAGGGTAATAAATGACAGCAAATTTCTTAAAACTTATCCCGTTACAGGTTTCCGCGACAGATTTTAACATGGATTCCAATGTTTCAGTGACAGATATCATTATTGGCGCGGTTGTTGTCGCTATTATCATCGCGGGACTCGCGATTCTAAATTCCTCCAGTAAAAAAGGAGGCGGCGTTCCCAGAAAGAAATCATCAGGTTCCGGAGGCGGCGGCGGAGGAGGAAGAGGCGGATTTTTTTCGGCTTTTACTGTCAGCCGAATCGCGCGAAATATTGGTCTTAATCATGAACAGACAAGGATGCTGGATTTTGTCTTTAAAAATGATCAAGTCGCGGAACCTGAAAAATCCATTAATACTCCCGCGCTGCTTGACAGGCATTTTAAGCGTTCTTACATACTTATAAAAAACGGAAAAGAATCGCCGAATGAAATTCAGCGTAAATTGGCAATTCTTTTTTCCACCAGAAATGTCCTTGAAAACACGGTTTTTGGAGGTCTTACATCTACTCAGCAGATAAAAGACGATACAGTTTTTACAATTAATTACGGAAGAGATAAAATAAATATAAATCTTTTATCCGCTAAAGGTGATCATCTTTTACTGGAAGCTCCAAAAACCGTATTGGGAAGCCAGGTAAAAATACCCAAAGGCACAAAACTTAACATAATGTTTTTTACCAAAAATAATAAAGGATTTTCCTTTGAAACTCGCGTATTGGGATACGCGACAAGGGACGGGCACCCTGCCCTGCAGCTTGCTCATTCAAACCAGCTTCGGTTTTTATCGCAAAGACGCTACAGAAGGCGTCAAGCGACTATTGCCTGTACCATGAATTTAGTGTATGTTGAAGGGAGCGGAAAGAAACAACGCTTGATAGTTGACAAGCGCCGTTTTACAGGGAATATCACAGATATTTCTGTAGGTGGCTGTTCAATTAAAATGATGTCTCCTGTGCAGGTTGGCGCCAGATTTAAAATTGAGTTTACACAGGATAATCAGACAGTCGCGGCATTGGGACAAGTATTAAGATCAAATCGTACAGGTATGGGTACAGTTATTCATGTCAGATTTTTGAGAGTTTCACAAAAATCCATGAACATAGTTAACTCATTTGTTTACGAATACGGCCGCGAGTAAAAGTGAGGAAAGCAAAATGAAGATTATCAGTATTAAAGACATGATCAGAAAAGATTACCCTATCTATTACCGCAGACTTTACACAGGTGTGGCAGTTATCGAATTAAACGACAAACCAACAGATTTCCGTATAGATTTTTCCATCGAATCAAAACCAACAGGTCATAAGGAGATAACTGTTACTTTTATTGATACAATCGACTATCCTTTAATACCCGTAAACCGTGAATTAAAAAATTACATAACAGAATTAGATAACGCCGGCGGGCTTCCTGAATAAACAGGATTACTCTTTTATTTCTAACTCACCACAAGAAACTTCTGATATTGGAACTAAACTGGCAAATCATCTTATACCCGGTTCTATTGTCGCGCTTCAAGGCACGCTTGGCAGCGGTAAAACATATTTTACCAAAGGTATCGCGCTTGGATTGGGAATAAAAGAAGAAATAACAAGTCCTACATATAACATTATTAATGAATATCAGCGAATTGGTTATCCCGCCTTCTATCATATTGATGTATACCGCTTAAGCGATGAAAATGATTTTGAAAATACCGGCGGACTTGAACTAATTTTTTCCAATGGTATTTCTGTTATCGAATGGAGTGAACGTATAATTAAAATACTGCCGGAAGAAAAAATAACTGTTAATATTTTAATAACAGGAAATATAACAAGGCAGATAAACATAAACGGTTTGGAGAATTTTAATTTATGAATCTTCTGGCTATAGACTGTGTTTCTTCGATACTTTCCGCCGCGGTTTCTAATGGCAGTGAAGTTTTCTATTCGCAATTAGACGGAGAAATGAAACAATCAGAAATAATAATGAACTGTATTGATGACTTAATGAAAGAAGCTTCTTTAAAACCCGCGGAATTAAACGGTGTTTTATGTTTGGAAGGACCGGGATCATTTACAGGGCTTCGCATTGGTTATTCGGTCGCTAAAGGTTTGGCTCTTTCTCTTTCTATTCCTTTCGCTCCCATACCTACTTTAGATTGTATCGCGTTTTCTTTACCGGAAAATAAAATTAAATTAGCGGTAATTGAATCCAGAAAAAACGCTTATTACTACGCTTTTTACGATGGTAACAAACGTCTTACAGAGGACGCGGAAGCTGATTCATTAGAACTTGTAAATGTAATAAATAATTTTATTAAAAAAAATACAGAGAAAATATTTTTAACAGGACCGGGCTCTGATAAATTATACGAAATACTATCTCAAGATTTAAAACAAAAAGTAATACTTGAATATGAAAAAAAAGGATACGCGAAAGAAATAATCGCAATCGCGAATTTAATAAAAATATTTGACAGTGATTGCGATGAGTATTTAATTTCCGGTCCGCGATATATCCGCAGCGCCACTTGAAGCTTGGTAGACATTTTAATCTTGCAATTAATTTCTTTATAACTCCTCCATCGTTCTATAGTACAGGCGGTGCATGTTTCTGTTCAGAAAAACGCTGGACGAACCTGCTTTCGGAGCCATCCTGCATCTAAAATGAAGAAGAACTTAATTACCCAAGAAAGCGGTATGCATTTTAGACGCAGGACTTTTATTCTCTCTAATTTTCGTTACTTGTTTACATGTCTCCTGCCGCAGGGAGCTCCAGAAATGTTTTTCTGCTCAGCCCCTGCTCCGCCTGTATTAAAAAAGTTATAAAAAAATTGATAAAATTAATAATTGCTAAACTTTGCGGTTTAGCGTCTTGGCGTGAATTCTTCTGGTTCCTGGAGCGAAGAATGGTGAGGGGGAAGTGTCCGCGGATTTCTATAAATATCTTTCATCATTTTTCCTTGTTTTATATCTTTTCTTATGTTATATATAATAATATAGGAGATATTATGTTCGAGACAGAGAATAAATATTATCATGAAAATAGGGATATTCTTAGAGAAAAATATATTGGCAAAGCGATTGTAATTGTAGGTGATGCGGTAATAGGTGCTTATGATAATATTGGAGATGCTTACAAAGAAACAATCAGAGTAAAAGCGCCAGGTACATTTTGTCTAAAAAACATCCCGGTAGATCCAAATGATGCATACATAGAAGATCATCCGCGTATAAGCCCTATCAGAAGATTTGTTCATGCGTAAAAATAAACCTTGTTGATTATGCGGAAAAAATAAATAATGAAAATTAATGAGATTCTTCATCCAATTCCGCGAACGCGTCTTTAACAAAACTATTTAGAAACATCATTTTGTCTTTTTCTTTCCAGCGTTCTAGAGTCTTGGGAATTAAATCTTCGATTGAATATCCAAAACGCTGTTGAAACAATTCGTTGTCTAAACCTTCTTTACATCTATAACCCATAAGAATACTGTCTTTTATTAAAGTTTTTGTGTCTAATTTATTTAAAACCGTTGTGTGGATCGAAGGATTTTTAATGTACGCTTCTATATCTTCATTGTAAGTAAAACGATTGGCGGTTTTTGTTTGTTCGTTTATTAATGTGCCGGACGCGGAGGGACCAACGCCTATCCAGTTTTTCATTTTCCAATAATTCATATTGTGAAAGCACTTTTTATTATTAATCGAAAAGTTAGAAACTTCATATTGCTCAAAACCCGCTTTTTTTAATGTATCACAGCCTTTCAGCCATAATGAATCTGTAAAATCTTCTGATGGTAGTTTTATTAAACCTTTTTTTATTTTTTCCTGTAATGGTGTTCCGTCTTCTACAGTAAGACTGTAAAGGGAAATATGTGAAGGTTTGTATTCCAAAACTTTTTTTATATCGTCGATTATTATTTTTTCATCCTGAAACGGCAACCCGGTAATTAGATCAATAGATAAACTTTCTGAAAAATAACTTGAAGTTAGTTCGATACCTTTTAAAACCTCTTCTATTCCTTTGCGCTCTTTGCGTCCTCTGCGTCTTTGCGTGAAAATTTTCTCTATCTTGCCTCGGTTTACCACTTCACGCGAAGGTTCAAAAAAAGTCTGCACGCCAAGACTTAATCTATTTACACCGCCATCCTTGCAAATTTTTAGAAAATCTTCTGTAATAGATTCAGGGTTGGCTTCTATCGTAAATTCTACTGGTTTAAAATTTTGAATTTTATTTAAAGCGTTAAAAAGAATTTTAATTTTTTTTCCAAGTATTGATGGTGTTCCGCCTCCAATATAAACAGTAGGAATTTCATTAATATTAAGATATTTTATTTGGTAATTAATATCAGTAATTAGCGCGTTTATGTAAACATCAATATATTCGTTAGCAATTTTATTTAATTTTACAGAATAAAAATCGCAATAGTCGCAAAGAGAGGCGCAAAAGGGAATATGAATATATAAGGAAGCGGAATTAAAAAATTTCAATTTTATTTAAGGGCCAGATTCTAATTACAGCTCTTGATGTAATCAGCGAAGGAGATATCGCGCCCCATGTACGGGAATCGTTTGTGTTAGAACGATCATCAGAAATTACAAAACATTCGTCCGGTCCTAGAATTATTGTATCCATATTTCCGGAAAACGGCAGTGAATCATCCCAAAGCTCGGAAACTTGCGGTATCGCGGGATGATACGGCTTATTTGACAGTTCGTATTCTGTAAGACTAAACATATTCCCAGCAGCTTTTACCCTGAATATATAATTGTTCATGGAAATTTCATCACCGGGAAGAGCGATAACTCTTTTAATATAAAACTGACCGCGCCCTGAAAAAATACTGACTCTTTGCGCTGTAAAAAATCTGACAACTCCATCAACTATACGCAATGGAAATCCTTGATTTCTTTCGTGCCTCATATCGACTAACACAACACTGCCGCGTTTAAATGAATACGGATTTTCCTCATTTTTATTCCATGGAGCGGAAAAAGATGAAAAAATAATTCTATCCCCCGCGTTAATACCCGGCTGCATCGTATTATTATCAACTACCCAAACCGAAAAGAAAAACGCGGTAAGACAATTATATAATATATATAAAATAAAAAAAACAATCAAATATTTTAGAATTCTATGACGTTGATATTTAAGAGCTTTATATGAATATAATGTAGATTTATCAAACATAATTTTCCTTTAATTAATACTGTTCATCCGCCAAATTGGCCAATAAATAAACATTCCGCTGCCAAGAACTTTAGATTTTCTGACAGGTCCAAAATTTCTTCCGTCATTTGAACTGTCACGGTTATCTCCCATTGGAAAAACTCTTCCTTCAGGTATATACCAGCCAAGCGCATGTTCCCTAACGTGACGGGTAGCATGACGCTTGTTATGTACGGCGGCTTTTCTTAATGTTTCAAACCTCGCGTTATGAAAAGTAAAAATATCGCCGTATACCATTCTTTCAATTTCCGCTGATTTACCAATTAACTCCTGCGAAACTGACATCATGGATTCTGACCAGCCTCTGGTTTTTCCCGCCGCTTCCAAAACCGCGTAGTTTTCCTGAGGCACAAGCCTTGTAATATTATGATTCCAGCCTCTCGCGGTATTATATTCTCTTTCATCTACCCACCGGTCTTCGCCAGCGAACATTATTTTCATGTTGCCGTTTTCAATCTTAAAACGATCTCCACCCTGCCCTACAGCTCTTTTTATTAAAAAATGAACCCGCGGTTCTCCTTTTTCATCCCTGTCAATATCTACAAATGAAAGGGTAAGCATGTAAATAACGCGTTGGGCAATATCGAAAACTGTTCCGCGGGAAATGTAAGCGGGACTTTCAAAAATGATAATATCGTTTCTTTTGGGCTGAAACGGACTGGGTAATTTCGCTAAACCGGGCAGTAATTCCGGTCCATACACCAACTTATTAACAAAAACATGATCTCCGATATTTAAAGTGTCGATCATTGAACCTGTAGGGATACGATATGCCTGCACCAGATATTGGTTTATTAATAAAACCATACAAGCCGCCCATAAAAAAGCTTCGATCCAGTCAATCAGAAAATTTTACGCTTTTCTTTTTTCCTTTTTAATTCGACGTACTTTAGCTTTATGAGTCAAATATTTTTCTGTAATAGTTTGAACATGGTCAAAAAAATCCGTTTGTTTAGAAACTTTTGGCATTAATTAATCTTATCATATTATGTTTAAATTGATCAATGGATACAAGAATATTGATTGAACACGGATACAGGCTAAAATGTATTTTTATATACACATTCCCCCGCATTTGTGTTATTATTTAATACAAGGAGTTTTATATGAAACACTCTTATTTATTATTAATCGTTTTAATCCTCTTTTTTCCTGTCGCTGTTTTTTCACAACAGGGCGCTTCGGTTGTCCGCGACTATGTAGGTTTGATAAATCAGACTTATCATCCCGGTATTGTTTCATATTTAGAAAAAGTAAAGGCGGAATTAATCAGGCAAAATGAAACAAATGCCGTAAAAAATATCGATATATTCCTAAGCGGAGCGTTCGGTTCGGGTTTCCTGTTCAGTGATCGCGGGAATTTCTATGTAATTACAAATAATCATGTTGTAGCGCAAGCGCATACCGTTTCAATAACTTTTGAACGGACGGACGGCTCAAAAAGAAGAATAGACAATTTAAGAATTATCGCCACAGACGAAGTAAATGATTTAGCGATATTAGCATTGCCGGCAGGTGAAAGACCTTTGGTTAACCATGGATTAACCTTGCTTACAAGAGCCATTGAAGAAGGGGAAGAAGTTTTTTCCGCTGGGTTTCCCGGTTTGGGAATTACTCCAATATGGCAATTTGGAAATGGCAGGGTTTCTAACGCGAATGTTAGATTTCCAAAAAGCTTAAATGATGATACTATGATGGGTCCGTTTATTCAGCATACCGCTCCGATTGATTTTGGAAATTCAGGCGGTCCTCTTTTGGTAACCGCGAATAATGTCCCTTCCGGCTACGCGGTCGCGGGTATTAATACATTAAGCGCTATTTACAGGCAAGCTACAAATTACGCCATTCCCGCAGCCACTGTTCAAACATTTATTACAAGCGCCTTAAACCCAAGACCGGATACTTTCAGAACAGCTTTGGACGAAAGGCTTAATAGCTTCGTTAGGGTATTAAACAGTAATAGAGATGTTTACCTGGGAATTTCTGATTATATTTCAGCGGCTTGTATTGGTGAAAACGCCGAATTCGCGTTTGAGGAAATGGTAAGAAAAGCCGGTAGACCTGTTTTGCGTACATTTAGTCAAAAAAGCGAAGAAAGTTTGATAAGCGCGATGGGTATAGCTATTGGCTGGACAATTGAAGACAGTATAAGAAGCGGCGGCTCGATTAGAGCTTCAATTAAAGAAGTAACAGGAATTGGCGAAGAATATACTATTATTTTTACGATTAATAATAGAGATGTTGAATCTATATGGATACGTGAATATGGAAACTGGAGAATAAAAACATTTGGTACAGTAGCGTCAGGTGATGTTGAACGTTTAAACCGCCGTGACGCTGAGAGAAATACTTACGCGAGTATGAGACCGAACAGTATCTTCGGTATTCAGGTTGGATACGCTTACCTCTTTGATAAAGCACCCGCTTCTCTATACCTTGCTGTTAATTTAAATACTTTCCTTGTAAATTTTTATTATCACCCTGATTTTTGGAATGTTGGATTTTTAATGGGTGTACAATTTCCAATTCCTGTTGGTCAAATAGGATTAATGCCGTATATCTATCTTGGAACATTTGTAAATTTTGAATCGGCAAATGTATCAGAAGAATATAGTTTTAGTATTCAAGCTATAGAATTTGGAGCGTTAGCTCAAGGAGGAATAAAAGTATACACGTCATATGTTCCTGGTCTTTTCTTTGATACGGGTTTTCAATTTAATCTTCCTTTTAATTTCCTGGCTGACTTTGGTGATGATGATTACACGAAACCATTTACTATGGGATTGTCATTTTCTATAGGTTATTCTTTCTAACCCGCGAGAGCGGATAGTTTTTCTCTTAAGAATTCGCTCTTTTCCTTTAAGCCGATGTTACCTGTTACTAAAAGCAGGGCGTTCGGCTTTTTGGGATCGGGTTTTATTTTTCCGGATTGTTCCTGCATAAGACGAATAAGCCTGTCTACTTTTATTTTTGAAACTTTCGCGAACTCTATTCTTATTACACCAGCTCTTTCTTTTAAAGAAGAAATAGCGAGCTGACGGCATATAATCCTGATTTCAGCTAACGCTAAAAGAGACTGTATTTCATCCGGGAGCGCGCCAAAGCGATCATGTAGTTCACTATATACCCTGTCAAGATCATCTTTTTCTCGGATAGCGGCTATCATTTTATATACTTCCATTTTTTGATGCGGTAAATCGATATATGAATCGGGAATAAAACCTGAATATTCAAGTTCCATTAATGTTTCTGTTTCAGCTTCATAATTTGAATCTTCAAGACGCCTTACAGCTTCGTCAAGTAATTTTATATATAAATCAAAACCAACAGAATATATGTCACCTGATTGTTCCCTGCCAAGAAGATTTCCGGCTCCTCTTATTTCCATGTCCTTCATCGCGATTTTAAAACCGCTTCCAAGTTCTGTAAAATCTGAAATTGTCTGCAAACGTTTCATCGCTATTTCTGTAAGTGATTTTTGCTCGGGATAAAAAAGATACGCGTAAGCTACACGATCGGATCTTCCTACCCTGCCTCGAAGCTGGTAAAGTTGTGAAACTCCGTACATATTCGCCCTGTCAATAATAATTGTATTTACATTGGGTATGTCGATTCCATTTTCGATAATCGTAGTTGAAACCAAAACATGGAAACCGCCGTGTACAAAACGGCGCATAACATCTTCAAGTTCCTGCGCTTCCATCTGCCCGTGCGCGGATTCAATTAATATTTCCGGCAAAAGCCGTTCAAGCTTGTAGCGCGTATCTTTTAAGGTTTCGATACGGTTATGAAGATAAAAAACCTGCCCACCCCTTTCAACCTCACGGCGGATAGCTTGCGCGACCAGGTGTTCGTCGTATTCATCTACAAATGTTTCGATTGGATGCCTGCCGGGGGGCGCTGTCGCTAAAAGACTCATGTCGCGTATTTTAACAAGGCTCATGTGAAGCGTGCGCGGAATTGGAGTCGCGGAAAGGGTCAAACAATCAACATTTGTTTTTAATTCTTTTAAACGTTCCTTGTCTTTAACGCCGAAACGCTGCTCTTCGTCTATTACAAGTAAACCAAGATTTTTAAAAGAAACATCGCGCTGGATAATACGATGCGTTCCGATTAATAAATCAATCTCGCCTTTTTTTAACTGTTCAAGGATAATACGTGTCTTTCTTTTGTCAACAAAACGTGAGAGCATAGCTACATTAACGGGAAAACGCGAAAACCTTTCCAGAAAATTATCGTAGTGCTGTTCTACAAGAATTGTTGTAGGCGCGAGGAACGCAGCCTGCTTGCCGCCCATTACGGCTTTAAAACAGGCGCGTAGAGCGACTTCAGTTTTGCCGTAACCGACATCGCCGCAGACTAACCTGTCCATGGGAGAAAGACTTTCCATGTCGTCTTTTATTTCCTGTATACATCTAAGTTGATCTTCTGTTTCCTCAAACGGAAACGCGGCCTCAAACATTGTTTGCCATTCGGTGTCTTTGGGGAAAGCGTATCCTAACGCCTGTTTGCGTTTGGAATAAAGTTCTATTAATTTTTCGGCGATATCTTCTACAGATTTTTTAACTTTATTTTTTCGGTTTTCCCAGCTTTTGGAACCAAGCGTATCAAGACGCGGAGGTTGTCCTTCACTCCCGATATAACGCTGAACAAGATTTAATTGTTCAACAGGTACAAAAACAGTTTCCTCACCCGCGTATTCTATTTTTATATAATCTCTTTCATGTCCGAATGATGTAAGTCTTTCTATTCCTTTAAACTGCCCTATACCGTGATTTACATGAACAATATAATCGCCGGGATTAATTTCCAAAAATGTATCGATAGGACTTGACCTGACAGTTTTTAAAGATCTTGGCGCTCTTTTTCTGCGTCCGAAAATTTCGTTTTCCTGAACAACCATAAATTTAATATCAGGAAGAGCGAAACCCGCGGTAAGCGGAACTGCCATTATAAAAAGTTTTTCAGTTTCAAAAGACTCAAACATCACTTTTATACGATCCGCCTGTACTCGCGATTCCGCGGCTACGGCTATAAACCAGCCATTGTTAACAAGCGATGAAAACTCATCTTTTAAATAATTAAAGTTGCCAAAAAAACTCCTGCCGGGTTCGCATGAAAGCTCAATGTGAGTAACTTCGGGTTTTGGCTCTCCTTTTATTATTTTAAAAGAAATAATACGAGAAATTTTTTGTTTATTCTTTTCCAATATTTTTTTAAAATCTAAAAGTAATCTTTCCGGAAGCGGATATTGTAATTTCTCCCTTACCGCTCTTGAATATAACCCCTGATATTCACGCGAAAGACTTTCGTGTGTAATTTCAAGTCTTTCCCTGTCAACCAATATTAATGTTCCTGCCGCGTTAAGATAATCTAAAAGACAGCCAATTTTTTCAAACGCGAGAGGAAAAAACATCTCTTCGCCTTTTACACTTCGCCTTGAAATTAATTCTTCAATAACGGTTTTTCCGCCGTCCGCGAATTCTTTACATGAAGAAAGATTTTTTTCCAACACTTCGATTCTATCATCCGACCATACAACTTCCTTCATGGGGTATATTGTCAGTTCTAATAATTTTACATTCCCCGTACTTTGCATAACAGGATCGAGCTGTTTTATTGTTTCGATTGTATCAAAATCAAAAACAACTCTGTACGCGCTTTCGGCGTTCATGTAAATATCCAATACTTCGCCTCGCAGAGCGAATTCGCCATTTACCTGAACACTTGGAACACGAGTATAACCATAAAAAGAAAGTGTTTTGGCAAGGTTTAAAGTATCAATTTGCCCACCCGGTTTTAAAGTAATAAGCTGCCCTTTAATATAATCAATAGGAGGCAGTGGCGTAAGTAAAGCTCGTTCGGGAATTATATAAATACCCGGTTTTTCAACCGATAAATCGCTTATTACCTTGATTCTATCCCTAAAAACAGCCGCTCCTTGCGTAAGCTCCCGGTATACGGTACTTCCCCACCAGGGAAATTTATGGCAAGGAATACCGGAACTGGCTAAATCCAGCATCATATCATCAGCTAAATCTTCATGAGGGACAATAACAAAAAATTGTTTATTATCATTGGATTGGCTCGAATTTTGATAAATCCGCGCGATAAGGAGTGAATTTAAAGACCCTTCGCTTCCTTCGATTTCTACAGAGAATTTTCCGTTATTTACAGCGGAATAAACAGCGGAAATCGCTTTAGAAGAGCATGTTTTCTGTAAAAGCTCATGAAAAGATAAGGTATTCATACAAATCTACCGATTACTATAATATAGAAGTGTGTTCATTTTGAACACCCCGTATTTTTATTGTATAATGTAAGTAAGGATATTTTAATGAGAAAAGTTTACTGGTTTTTATTGATTATTATTTTAACAGGTCTTTCTTCGTTGTACGCGTTCGAAGCCGGTCAGGTTGAATTTAATATCCGTTTTTTTGACAGACGTGTTTATTATGTAGAAACCGACCCAATCTTTGTACAAGTAACCATTACAAATAACAGCCCTGTTCCTTACAGGTTTAAATTAGCGGACGACCGCGCTTTTTCCATCGATTTTGATATAAGAACAATGACTAACCGTTTATTACCGCGCGCGGAATTGCTGACTGAAAAGCGAACATCGACTAATAATGTATTCTTTAGAGAAATCGCGATAGAAAGCGGCGAATCATTTTCGTTTGTAGAAGATTTGCGCGAATATGTAAAGTTTGAGCAACCAGGATCATTTAGGGTACGAGCTTTGGTTTACCCTGAATTACTGCGTTCAAATGTAATTCCGGCAATCGAATCAAATTTTTTAAGTTTGAATTTGCGCCCCGCTTCGATTCATGGTCCTGACGGTATTCCACTTGAAATGGATGTCGCTACTGGAGCTGTATTAGTCAGGCAGAGAATTCCTCCCGACGAAGTTGTTACATATATGCTTACAGGCCGCCAGCAGTCTCAATGGGAAAGATTTTTCCTGTATCTAGATATTGAATCAATGGTACAGCGTGACCCGGCGCAAAGGCGCAGATATATCGCTGAAAACGAAGCCGGAAGGCGAAGAATGGTAACAGAATACAGACAAAACCTGCAAAACGCGGTTGTTGATGGTGATATTCATCAAATTCCTACTTCATTTGAAATTTTAAGGACAGTTTACAATAACGACGAAGGTTCTGTAGTTGTTTTGCAAAGATACAGGCACGCCGCTTTTACAGAATTAAGACATTATACATATTTTCTTGAGAAAAAAGATAATTTCTGGACAATTGTTAATTATACTGTTCAAGGTATGGGAACAACAGCGAATAATTGACATCAACATTTTAATTGTATAGGATGATAAAGTGAACAAAAAAGCATTAATTATTACTGACGGAAAAAAATCAATTCGTTTAATCGCGCTTTCAATATCACAGGCGCTTCCTGAATACAAAGTAAAGATTATCCCTTCAAAAAGGTTTTGTACGACAATGCTGCTACCTGTTGATACTTTTTTTGTTGGCTGTGAAAGACATAATCCTAAATCTTTTTTATATCTAAGTAAAATGTTTTCTCATATAAATTTAATCTCAAGAAAGTGCGGAATATTTTCTACAAACGAAAAAGCGGCATTGTATCTCGCGAAAACTTTAAGTACTTGCGACGCGGCTGTATCGGCGCCGTTTCTTGCCGAAAAAAAAGAAAATGATGTAGAGATTGACAAAACAAAACTGGAAAAATGGCTTAAAACCATAACAGAATAATATATTTTAAGAGAGAGAAACATGTCTGATTTTAACCTGGATGACTATGTAAGAAAAGTACCGGATTTTCCCAAAAAGGGAATTTTATTTTATGATATTACAAGTATTCTGGCGGCGCCTGTCGCGTTTAAATTCTGCATAGACAGAATGATAGACATATACAAAGATAAAAAGATAGAAGCTATCGCGGCGATAGAAGCGCGAGGGTTTTTATTCGCGGCTCCATTCGCGGAAAGGCTTGGTATTCCTTTAATTCCAATCCGCAAAAAAGGAAAACTGCCGGGTATCACTCTCGCGAAAAAATATAATTTGGAATACGGACAAGCGGAAATAGAAGTTCACAGCGCCGATGTCCCAAAAGGTAAACGTATTCTGCTTACAGACGATTTAATCGCGACTGGAGGCACTTTAAACGCAGCGAGATCGATATTAATCGAAGGCGGCGCCGAAGTTCCTGATATTTTCGGTGTAGTGGGGCTTCCATTCCTTAATTACAAGGAAGTTTTAGACCCCACTCCGATTACTACTCTAATCGACTACCATTCTGAATAAGAGGTAATTTTTAAATTAACCTCTAATATGTTTTTCCAATCTTTCCAATAACTCGCTCTTCTTGCATGGTTTCTTGATATAATCAATCGCTCCCATTTCTCTCGCTTTACTTTGATCCGCCGGATCATCTGATGATGTGAATATTGCCAATGGAGTATTATTAAGAACGGTGATTCTTTTTAACCTTTCGAATGTTTCCCAACCGTCTACTTGCGGCATCATTAAGTCGAGTAAGATAAAGTTAGGTATAAGACCGTTGAATAGATTTTTTAACGCTTCTTCGCAGGATTCAACTGTGATAACTTCATAAGTACTGTCAAGGAAACTCTTGGTCATTGTAAGATGGTTTCTATCATCGTCGATAACAAGAATCTTTTTCTTTTCATCACCTGATGTAACTTTGAACTTCATTGTTTCTGATTTTAGATCGCCGAAGTTTTGATTGTTCTTTTCGCTCATTTCCGTAACATGAGTTACCGCGACTTTAATTTCTTTTAACGCTCCGTTTACAATGTCGTTCATTCCTTTAATCGCGTCTCCGCTAAGTTTGATGAAAGAATCTGTTTCCCTAATAAGATTAGTGCCGGAATCCGACATTTTTTCTGAACCCTTTTGAACAGATATTGTAATTTCTTTTAAACGTCCGACAGATTCAAGTATCTGCTGTCCTCCGATTGCCTGTTCTTCCATCGCGTTACGGATATTTACTTCATGTTCTGTTACTTCTTTTACGCCTGTATCAATCGCTTCAAAGCGAGATAAAACATCGTTAGAAGATTTTGTAATGCTGTCAATCGAAGTTTTTATTTTCTTTAACATTAAAGCTGTTGTTTTTGACTGCTGTGACGAAGATTCGGCAAGTTTTCTGATTTCATCCGCGACAACGGCAAAACCTTTTCCCGCTTCACCCGCGTGAGCGGCTTCGATAGCGGCATTCATAGAAAGCAGGTTTGTTTGCGCCGCGATATTATCCATAACGGAGTTAATTTCCAAAAGACCTTCTGAATCTTTCGCGATATCAAGAATTTTTTGTACAACTCCCTGAAGCGCTGTTCTTCCTTGTTCGGACGCGTCTGCGAGGTTTTCTACACATTTGCTGTTTTCTACAAGTGTTTTGTTAACAGAATGAATGTTAGCTGTCATTTCTTCTATAGCTGAAGATGATGTATTAACGCTTTCTGTTTGTTCTTCGATCAATTTTGCCTGATAATCAATGTTGTCCCTGATAATGTTAAGTGATTTGTCTACTTCGATTGAACCCTGATGCTGTCTGTCTTCAAGGTCTTGAATTCCTTCAAAGTTCTTTGATATTTCATCAACAGAATTTGAAGTTTTATTCATATTTACAGAAAGTTCAT
>Ga0123356_10002321_pt1 | contig 20430 bp, 18 predicted proteins | sample TergutEmb28metaG_2_FD_92546 | JGI IMG/M metagenome (GOLD analysis project Ga0123356, IMG submission 92546) | Embiratermes neotenicus P3 segment gut microbial communities from Petit-Saut dam, French Guiana - Emb289 P3 | ecosystem: Host-associated > Arthropoda: Insects > Digestive system > Gut ... | reverse complement strand
TCCCCGCGTCCGTCGCGCGCGTGCTGCCCGAACCCTAACGGGGTTTGTGACGGCGCGGTTTACGCGCGCTGTCGCCGTCCAGACCGATCTCGTAATCCTCGAAATCGCTGGTGAGCTCGGCGGTGTGCTTCTCCTCGAGCAGCCGCTCGAGCCGGCGCCACGCCGGATCGCCGGTCTTCTGCCCCCGGCGCTTGGCCAGGTCGAGGTCTTTGATGACCTGATCGAGATCGACGTCGCCGTCCTCGATGACGGGCTCGTCGGCTTCTTCATCCTCGAATTCGTCAGATTCCGGCTTCTCGCTCATGCGGCACGGCTGTCTGCGCGGATTGGACGGCGCGAAGTTAAATCAGATCGCGTGACAACTGCAATGTCACGCGCACGATTTGTGAAGCGCGCCCCCTTGCCCGTCGGCGCGCCCCTACAGTCCCCTGCAGGGGCCGTGCCAGGGCAGGGGCCGCGGCATGCAGGATGCAGGTGGCTTCAGTGAATCAACTGATTGATCTCGAAGATCGGCAGGAGCATCGCAAACACGATGCCCATGACGAACACGCCCATCACCACGATGAGCAGCGGCCCCAGCAGCCCCACCATGGCCGCCAACAGACCGTCGAGCTCGCGTTCCTGGCTGATCGCCGCTCGCTCCAGCATGCTCTCGAGCTCCCCGCTCGACTCGCCGCTGGAAATGAGGTGAATGGTCATCGGTGGGAACAGGTGGCTCGCGGACAGCGAGCGCCCGATGGGCGCGCCCTCGCGCACCCTGGCAGCGGCATCGGCGACGGCATCGCGCATGGGGAGATTGGTGACCACTTCGCCCGCGATGCGCAGCGCCTCGAGCACCGGCACGGCGCTGGCCGTGAGGATGCTGAAGGTGCGCGTGAAGCGGGCCGTGTTGAAGCCGCGCACCAGCTTGCCGACTATCGGCAGCCGCAGCTGCAGACGGTGGAACCGGCGCCGCGCCACGGGGTTGCGCAGCCAGCGGCGGAACAGCACCACGGCGAGGATGACCGCGATGGCCAGGTAGAGGCCCCAGGAACGCAAAAAGCCGCTGGTGGCGATCAATACGCGTGTCGCCAGGGGCAGCTTGGCCTTGCTCGCTTCGAACACCGACACCACTTGCGGCACGACGTAGACCAGGAGCGCAGAGACGATGGCGAAGCAGATGCAGGTCAGCACGATCGGATAGAGCATGGCCGTCAACACCTTCTGGCGCAGCTGATCGCGCCCCTCGGTGTAGTCGGCGAGCCGCTCCAGAACCGTATCAAGGTGCCCGGCCTGCTCGCCGGCCGCAACGGTGGCGCGGTAGATCTCGGGGAAGATGCGGGGAAACTCGGCGAAGCCGTCGGCGAGGGTGTGCCCTTCCATGACGCGCGCCCGCACCCCGAGCACGATACTCTGCACGCGCGGCTTCTCGGTCTGCTGCGAGACTGCCAGCAGCGACTCCTCGAGCGGCAGGCCGGCACGCACCAGCGTGGCGAGCTGGCGCGTGAGCAGCGCGAGGTCGGCAGAGGAGACACGCCGCGCGAAGCTGAAGGAGCGCTGACGTTTCGCCTCCTTCTGCGCGACCTCCGCGACGGCGACCGGCAGCAGCTGCTGTTCGCGCAGGAGCTGGCGGATGTGGCGGGGCGTGTCGCCTTCGAGAATGCCGGTGCGTTCCTTGCCGGCCGGATCGAGGGCGGTGTATTCGAAAGCGCCCATTCTTATATTGGCTGAAAGCCGCCTGCGGCGCTTTCAGCGCAAGGCGCTTGAGCTTCGTTTGACGCCGGGGCGAAAGGCGTGACTTTCGCCCCTCCGTGGCAAGTCGCAGGGGCAACCAATTCGTCAGTCCTCGCGCGTGACGCGCAGCACTTCCTCGATGGTGGTCTCGCCGCGCAGGACGCGCGCGCGGCCGTCGTCGCGGATCGAAGGCGTGCTGGCGCGCGCATGGCGCTCGATCTCCTGCTCGGAGACGCCGTCGTGGATCATCGTGCGCATGATGTCATCGACGATGATCAGCTCGTAGATCCCCGTGCGGCCACGATAGCCACCACTGGCGTCGCGGCCAGGCCGGAAGAGCGTCGGGGAGGGCTCCTCGGGACGCAGGTTCAGCAGCCGCCGTTCGTAGTCGCCCGCCGGGAACGGCTGCTTGCTGTCGGGGTTCAGGACCCGCACCAGGCGCTGCGCCAGCACACCGATGAGACTCGAGGACAGCAGAAACGGCTCGATGCCCATGTCGCGCAACCGCGTGAAGGCGCCCGCTGCGGTGTTGGTGTGCAGAGTCGAGAGCACCAGGTGGCCGGTGAGGCTCGCCTGCACCGCGATCTGCGCGGTCTCGAGGTCGCGGATCTCACCGATCAGCACCACGTCCGGGTCCTGGCGCAGGATCGCGCGCAGGCCGCGCGCGAACGTCATCTCGACCTTGGTATTGACCTGCGTCTGGCCGATGCCGTCGATGTAGTACTCGATCGGATCCTCGACCGTCATGATGTTCTGGGTGTTGTCGTTCAGCCGCTCGAGCGCCGCGTACAGCGTCGTGGTCTTGCCGGACCCGGTTGGTCCAGTGACGAGGATGATGCCGTGAGGCTTGTGGATCAGGTCGTCCATCGCACCCTGCGTGCGCGCATCCATCCCGAGGGAGCTCAAGTCGAGCTTGCCCGCCTGCTTGTCGAGCAGACGCAGCACCACGCGCTCGCCGTGCCCGGAGGGGATGGTCGAGACGCGCACGTCGACCGCACGGCCGGCAACCTTGAGACCGATGCGCCCATCCTGCGGCAGGCGCTTCTCGGCGATGTCGAGGCGCGACATGACCTTGATGCGCGAAACCACCAGCGGCGCCACGGCGCGGCGGGACTGCAGCACCTCGCGCAACACGCCATCGACGCGAAAGCGGATGACGAGCCGGTTCTCGAACGTCTCGATGTGAATATCGGACGCGTTCTCCTTGACCGCCTGGGTGAGCACCGCGTTGATCAGGCGAATGATCGGGGCATCGTCCTCGCTATCGAGGAGGTCCGCCTGCTCGGGGAGGTCCTGCACGAGGTGGGCCAGATCCGTGGTGTCGTCCAGCCCCTCCACGGCCTGCATGGCATCCGAGCCGGCCTCGTACACCTGGCGCAGCAGCGCGTCGAACTGCGCCTCCGGGACACGCTCGAGCCGTACCGAGCGACGCAGGTAGCGGCGTACTTCCGCGAGCGCCTGCGGCGAGGCGTTGTCGCGGTAGGTGCATTCGGCGACGCCGTCGACCACGCGATTGACCAGCACGCCGTGCCGCTTGGCGAAGGCAAACGACAGGCGCCGGCCGGGCGCACCACTGTCACCGGCCGGGATGCCTGCACCGCTGCTGCTCATGGATTATCCTGCGGCGGGGGAGTAGTTGGCGCCGCGGTGCTGTTGGGAGCGGGTGAACCCGGTGGCACGGCCACGCCCGGCGGGAGTGATCCCGGGGCCGGCGGGTTGCTGCCGCGCGGAGGTGCGGGGGCCGGTTGGGCGCCCGGAGCGTTGGCCGGCGGCAACAGCGGGAGCCTCCCGGGCGGTGTCCCGGGCAGCAGCGGGGGGAAGTCGCTCGGGGACTGATGGAACAGCGGCTTCTGCTGATCCTGCATGTAGTTGTACTTGAGGTCCGTCTCGTACGCCGCCTGGCTCGCATCCCGCAGGATCTTCGGGCGGATGAAGACCATGAGGTTGTTCTTGGTGGAGGTGAGGCTGCGCGTCTTGAACAGCAGCCCGAGGATCGGGATGTTGCCGAGGTACGGCACGCGGCTGTCGCTCTTGGAGGTGTCGTCCTCGATCAGGCCGCCGAGCACCACGATCCCACCGTCCTCGATCAGCACCGTCGTGCTCACCGTGCGCTTGTTGGTTACCAGGTCCACCGCTCCCGCGGGCTTGGTGCCGATGCTCGAGCTCTCGATCGAGATCTTGAGCATGACCTGGGTACCTTCCGAGGAGATGGTCGGCGTGATTTTGAGGATCGTGCCGACCTCCTCGCGCTGAATGGTCTGAAACGGGCTCACCTGGCCGCCTATGTTGGGAGTGCTGGCGTTGGTGAACTGCCCGGTGATGAACGGCACCTCCTGCGCCACTTTGAGCTCCGCCTCCTGATTGTCCATGGTCATCGCCGTGGGCGTAGAGATGATGTTGTCGAGGGTGTCGGAGCGGATCGCCCGCAGCAAGGCGGCGAAGTTGAGCCCGCCGGCAGCTATGCGGCCGACGCCCAGGGTCGTGCCCTGCAGGAGCGTGGTGGTCACGTTCTGCGGGTTCGCGACGGCGCCGGCGAGGTCGACGATGCTGGTGCCACCGACGGGTGACACGAATGCGCCCGCCGGGACGTTGGTGCCGTTGGAGAAAGCGGCCCAGTTGACCCCCAGCTCCGAATCCTTGGCGAAATTGATGTCGGCGATGATGGCCTCCACCAGCACCTGCGGCCGGCGGATGTCCAGCTTGTCGATGATGTCCATGATCCCGCGCATGAGTTTCGCCGGGGCGGTAATGATCAGCGCGTTGGTGGTCGGGTCCGCCCACACCATGGCGCCCTTTTCCGCCTGCGTCTGCGGGGCGGCCTGCGCCGCTCCGGCTCCACCGGCCCCCGTCGTGGCGGCGGCGATGCCAGTCATCTGCTCCTTGAGCTTCGGCGCCAGCTTTTCCGCGTTCGCGTAGTGCAGGTAGCGCACGCGGGTGTCGCCGCCAGCCTGCAGCGGCGTGTCGAGGTGCGCAATCAGCGCCCGCAGGCGCAGCCGCTGCGACTGGTCGCCGCCGATCAGCACGCTGTTGGAGCGCTCGTCCGCCACCACCTTGACCGCCGCACCCTCGGCTGCCGCGGCGCCCTGATACAGCGAGTTGACCACGCGCACGACCTCGCCGGCCCCGGCGTTCTGCAGTGGCACGATCTCCACGTCCTGGTTTCCCACCTGGTCGATGCGGTCGATGATGCGCATCAGCCGGTGCACGTTGCTGGCGTGGTCGGTCATGATGAGGATGTTGGACGCCGGGTAGGCGACCAGATGACCGTACTGCGGGATCATCGGGCGCAGGATCGGCACGAGCTGCGGCGCGCTCACGTTCCTCACCGCGATCACCTGGGTCACGATTTCGTCGGAGGTCGGGCTGACATGATCGGGCAGATCGACACCCGGCAGGTTGCGGGCGTTCACGTCCGGCAGGATCTTGACGATGTTGCCAGGGCCAGGCATGGCGATGAACCCGTACACCTGCAGGATGGACAGGAACGCCTCGTAGAACGCCGCGGGCGACATCGCGGTCGAGGACAGCATCGTGACCTGGGCACGCACCCGCGGGTCGATGATGAAGTTCTTGCCGGTGGCGGCGCTCACCGCCTCGGCGATCTGCGTGATGTCCGCATCCTTGAAGTTCGGCGTGATGCGCTGTTCCTGCTGCGCCGAGGCGAGCGAGGCGGCCATCAGCACCGCGAACGCGCACACCCCCAACGACCGTAAGCCTCTCATTACAATTATTCCCCCCGGGACGGACTCGCTGGCGCGCTACTGGCTGGTTTCCCCACCGGCCGGCTCACCGGGCGGAGGGGTCGGTGCAGGAGCGGGCGGGTTGACGATTGCCGGCCCGCCTGCGCTACCACCGGGGCCGGCACCCTGCTCCTGCGAGGCCAGGGCGTCCGCTTCCTGCGCGATCTGCGCGATGTTCAAAGTCAAATCCTGCTGCTGCCCGTTGCGAATGACGGTGACGTGCGCCTCACTGGAGGTGGAGAGCGTGTGCAGAATCTGCTCACTCCGATCCCGGTCATCGAGCGGTGTGCCATTGATGGCAGTCACCTGGTCTCCCGGGCGGAGCCCCAGGCGCATGAAAGCCATGCGGTTGCGTCCGGGGTAGACCCGAAAGCCGTTCATCCGGCCGTGGTCCATCACCGGTTGCGGCCGCATGACGTCCGCGAGCAGCCCCGGCTGCTCGGTAATCATGCGGCGCATGCGCTCGATCGGGGCATTGTCGCCCTGGAGCGCCGCGCTCGAGGGCGGCGGCGCATTGCCCGCATTCGCCTGATGGGGCAGCGCGACCGACTCGAGCTGCCCGTTGCGGTCGATGATCACGCGATCGCTGTACACCGAATGCAGCTTCGCTCCCCCCGGCACGCTGTCACCGACCGCGTGCACCCTGGCGGTCTGTGCGGTCTGTCCCAGGATCGCCAGGCCGTTCTGAGGATCATTGCCGGCAATGGTTCCGGTGAGCACCAGGGGGATGTTCGTCTGCGGGGCGTTCGCCCCGTCCTGCGGGGCAGCCGGCGCAGCGCCGAACAGGTGGGCATTGGTGATGGCGGCGAGATCCAGGGTGTGCTGCGGCCACGCGGTCGCCTGCGGCGCCCGTCCCTTAGCCCCCGCGCGGCCCGCCCCAGCCAGATTGGTCACGATGAACGCCGCCTGTGCGCACAGCGCCACCGTGAGAAGGCCCGTTGCGATGCGCGGGCCCTCCTTCGCGAGCAGCGGGCGCCAGCGCTCGTGCGCCGGCAGAGCTTCGAGCCAGGAGGCGGCGTTCATAGGCTGAAAAAAGTGCTCATCAATGCTGGTCCTTCGCGCTTCGCGGCTGCCTCGCCGCGTCGGGGCCGGCACAATGATACGGGCGAGGCACTTGTGCTCTCAAGCGATTGTTTCTGCAGGAGTAACTACTCCACATTCTGGCAGGCTTGTGTTGCCGTTTCACGACCCCTATAAAGACAGCCATGCCCGATCCGCATCCGGTCCGCTCCGATACCGGCGTCGTCGTAGAAGAGGCGCGGCCAGAGGTCAAACAACCTCCTCTGTACCGGGTGGTCCTGCTGAACGATGACTACACTCCCATGGAGTTTGTGGTGGATGTGCTGGAAAAGTTCTTCACGATGAGCCGTCCGACCGCAACTCGCATCATGCTTGAGGTTCATACCAAGGGTAAGGGGGTGTGCGGGGTCTTCACATACGAGATCGCAGAAACTAAGGTGGCACAGGTAACGACCTACGCGCGGGATCACCAGCACCCGCTGATGTGCACGCTGGAGGAAGCCTGATCCTCACCTGAAGGCTGAAGCGGTGAAACCGATACCGGCCCTGAACGCTCACTCTGAAAGGTTCGCCTAAGTGCTGTCCAACGAGCTCGAGTACTGTCTCAACGACGCGTTCCACCAGGCGCGCGAGGCGCGTCACGAGTACCTGACGGTCGAGCATCTGCTGCTCGCCATCCTCGATACGCCGAAGGTGCGGGAAGTGCTGCGCGCCTGCGGTGCGGATCTGGCGAAGTTCAAGCAGGAGCTCAAGGACCACATCGATCAGTCGACCCCGCGGCTCGAAGAGGGCGAGGAGCGCGAGGTGCAGCCGACCCTCGGCTTCCAGCGGGTGCTGCAGCGGGCGGTGTTCCACGTGCAGTCGAGCGGCAGAAAGGAAGTCGGCGTCGGCAACGTGCTGGTCGCCATCTTCAGTGAGAAGCAGAGCCACGCGGTGTTCCTGCTCAACCGCCAGCACGTCACGCGCCTGGACGTGGTCAACTACATCTCCCACGGCCTGTCCAAGATTGCCGAGGAGAAGACCAGCGACAAGGACGAGACCGGCACGGACGGCGAACGCGAAGGGGAACCCGGCAGCGCGCTCGAGAAGTACACGACCAATCTCAACCGTATGGCGCAGGAGGGGCGCATCGACCCGCTCATCGGCCGCAAGCTCGAGGTCGAGCGCACCATCGAGATCCTCTGCCGCCGCAGGAAGAACAACCCGCTGTACGTCGGTGAGGCGGGGGTCGGCAAGACGGCGATCGCCGAAGGGCTCGCGCGGCTGATCGTGGAGGGACAGGTACCGGAGGTGCTCACCGACTGCGCCATTTTCGCGCTCGACATGGGCGCCCTGATCGCCGGCACCAAGTATCGCGGGGACTTCGAGAAACGTCTGAAGGGTGTGATCACCGAGCTGAAGAAGCTTCCCGGCGCGGTGCTGTTCATCGACGAGATTCACACCGTGATCGGCGCGGGCGCCGCTTCCGGCGGCGTGATGGATGCCTCCAACCTCATCAAGCCGGTTCTCACCAACGGCGAGATCCGCTGCATCGGCTCGACCACCTACCAGGAGTACCGGCACATCTTCGAGAAGGATCACGCGCTTGCGCGGCGGTTCCAGAAGATCGACGTGGTCGAGCCGTCGGTCGCCGAGACCATCGAGATCCTCTTCGGGCTCAAGCCGCGCTTCGAGGAGCACCACGGCATCACCTACGCCGACGACGCGCTGCGCGCAGCGGCCGAGCTCGCCGCGCGCCACATCAACGAGCGTCACCTGCCCGACAAGGCGATCGACGTGGTCGACGAGGCGGGGGCGCGCGCGCGGCTGAAGCCCGTGGCCGAGCGCGAATCGATCGTAGAGGTGCGCCACATCGAGGACGTGGTGGCCCGCATGGCGCGCATCCCGGCGAAGAGCGTCTCGACCTCCGATCGCGAGCTCCTGAAGAACCTCGAGCGCAACCTGAAACTGGTGATCTTCGGGCAGGACAAAGCCATCGAAGCGCTCGCTGCAGCCATCAAGATGGCGCGTTCGGGGCTCGGCGAAGCGCGCAAGCCGGTCGGCAGCTTCCTGTTCGCCGGCCCCACCGGCGTCGGCAAGACCGAGGTCACGCGGCAGCTGGCCATCACCATGGGTGTCGAGTTCCTGCGCTTCGACATGTCCGAGTACATGGAGCGCCACACGGTGTCGCGGCTGATCGGGGCACCGCCCGGGTACGTCGGCTTCGACCAGGGAGGGCTGCTCACAGAAGCGATCACCAAGCACCCGCATTGCGTGCTGCTGCTCGATGAGATCGAGAAGGCGCACCCGGACGTGTTCAACCTGCTGCTGCAGGTGATGGATCACGGCACGCTCACCGACAACAACGGGCGCAAGGCGGACTTCCGCCACGTGATCATCGTGATGACCACCAACGCCGGCGCTCAGGAGATGGCGCGCCCGCCGATCGGCTTCACGCACGCCGACAATGCGAGCGACGGCATGGAGGCGATCCGGCGCATATTCACCCCCGAGTTCCGCAATCGCCTCGACGCGGTCATCCAGTTCGCTGCGCTCGACCCGGTCACCATCGAGCGCGTGGTCGACAAGCTCATCCTCGAAGTGGAGTCACAGCTCGAACAGAAGGGTGTGACGCTGACGCTCGATGACGCAGCCCGGCGGTGGGTCGCCGAAAAGGGCTACGACCCCAAGATGGGCGCTCGGCCCATGGCGCGCACCATCCAGGAGCACATCAAGCGACCGCTCGCCGAGGAACTGCTGTTCGGGCGGCTGGCCAATGGCGGCCACGTGCGGGTGTCGGTCGCGGAGGATGGCTCGGCACTCACGCTCACCTGCGAGCCGTCGCAGGTGCCGGCCGTACCCGCCTAGCCCTAACGGCCGCGGTAGATGATGCGGCCCTTGGTCAGGTCGTAGGGGGTCATCTCGACGGTGACGGCATCGCCGGTGAGGATGCGGATGTAGTTCTTGCGCATCTTGCCGGAGATGTGAGCGGTCACGACGTGGCCGTTCTTCAGCTTCACCCGGAAAGTCGTGTTGGGCAGGGTCTCGACGACCTCGCCTTCCATCTGGATCGCGTCTTCTTTGGACATACAGTCCTAAACGGCTTTACGGGGCGCGAATTGGAGCACAAAGCGCGGCGCTCTGGCAATTTGCCGCAGCCTCCGGCGTCTCTCGAGATGACACCAGTGTGTCAGGCAGGCACAAGCGGCGGCGACGGCGCGCGCACGTGCTCGTGCAGCAGGGCCTGAAACTGACTGCGGGGGATGGTGCGGGCGCCGAGACTCTGCAGGTGGCGCGACGGTAACTGGCAGTCGATCGCCGCCAGGTTGTTGCGTCGGCACAGCCTCACCAGGTGCGCGAGCGCAGCCTTGGAGGCGTCACGCGCGCGGCTGAACATGGACTCCCCGAAGAAGACCCCGCCCAGGCGCACGCCGTAGAGCCCGCCCACGAGCGCCCCGGCGCGCCGGATCTCGACGCTGTGGGCGCAGCCCAGGCGGTGCAGCTGCAGATACGCACTGCGCATCTCGGAGGTGATCCAGGTTCCGGGGCTGGCGGCGCGCGGCGCGGCGCAGCCGTCAATGACCGCGGCGAAGTCACCGTCGACGGAGGCGACGAATCCGGCATTGCGCAGGGTCTTGGCGAGGCTGCGCGTGCAATGAAACTCCTCCGGGAACAGCACCGCGCGCGGATCGGGCGACCACCACAGCACCGGCTGCCCGGGGGAGTACCACGGGAAGATGCCGCGGCGGTAGGCGGCGATGAGGCGCTCGGGCGAGAGATCACCGCCGGCGGCGAGCAGTCCGCACGGCTCCTCGAGCGCCTGCTCGAGCGGCGGAAACCACTCCGGCGCATCCTGCGGCGACAGCCAGGTGATGGTCTTCATACCGGGCCGGCGGCGCGACGGCCGCGGTAGGGGACATGCCCCTGAACCTCGTGCGCGTATGCTTCGACCGCCGCTCCCTCGCGCGCCAGGTACTCGCCGATGGCGGCGCGGAAGTCGGCGTCGGCGATGTAATGCGCCGACCAGGTGATGGCGGGCTCGAACCCGCGGCTCACTTTGTGCTCACCCTGCGTGCCCGGCTCGAAGCGGGCGATGCCGCGCTCGATGCAGAACTCGATCCCCTGGTGGTAACACGCCTCGAAGTGCAGGCTGTGGTAGTCGGCGGCCGCGCCCCAGTAACGCCCGAAGAGCGCCCCCTCGCCACAGAAGAAGATCGCCGCTGCCACCAGCGTGCGCCCGTGCAGCGCGAGCTTGACCATCAGGGAGTCGGGCAGAGCACGCGCCGCCTCGCCGAAGAACGCGCGCGTCAGGTACGGCTCGTGCCCGTGACGCAGGAAGGTATCGCGGTGCAGCTCGTAGATGCGGTCGAGGAGCGCCTCATCGAGCTCCCCGCCCCAGCGCGTCTCGAAGCGCACGCCGGCTTCGGCAACGCGCCGCCGCTCGCGGCGGGCCTTCTTGCGCTTCTCGGCGGTGAAGGTGCCGAGATACTGCTCGAAGCTGCTGTAGCTGCGATTGGTCCAGTGAAACTGGCAGTCGCGCCGCATCAGCCAGCCCGCCCCCGCGCACGCCGCGCGCGCCGCCTCATCCAGGAACAGTGCGTGCACTCCCGAGAGGCCGTGACTTACGGCGTGACTCTCCAGCTCCCCGAGCAGGCGCGCCGCCACCGCGGTGCGCTCGAGATCCGGGCGCACCAGCAGGCGCGGCCCGGTGGCCGGCGTGAAGGGTGCGGCGAGCGTCAGCTTCGGGTAGTAGCGCCGTCCGAGGCGCTCGTAGCCCCGCGCCCACGCGAAGTCGAACACGAACTCCCCGAAGGAATGCGTCTTGACGAAGGCCGCGGCCGCCGCGGCGAGCCCGCGCGCATCATGCAGCGTCAGGTAGCGCGGCTCCCAGCCGGTGCCGCGACCCACGCAGCGCGAGCGCTCGAGCGCGGCCAGAAACTCGTGGCGCGTGAAGGGATTGCCGCCCGCGCCGAGTGCATTCCAGTCGCGCGCGCTCAGGCCCTGGATGCTGCGGTGGAATTCGGCTTTGTCCCTGAGCATGAGGCGTGCTGCGCTTAGCGGTGTGGCTCCGCGGTCAGGGTCTCGAGATAGCGGTCCGCATCGAGAGCTGCCATGCAGCCGGCGCCGGCCGAGGTGATCGCCTGCCGGTAGACGCGATCGGCGACGTCACCGGCAGCAAACACACCGGGGACGTTCGTGGCGGTGGCATCGCCATCGAGGCCGCTGCGCACGCTGATGTAGCCCTCGCGCATGGCCAGCTGTCCGGCGAACAACCCGGTGTTGGGTGTGTGACCGATCGCCACGAACAGTCCCGTCACCGCCAGCTCCCGCGGCCCGGAGGCAGCGCTCGAGCGCAGGCGCACGCCGGTGACGCCGGTCTCGTCGCCGAGCACCTCCTCGACGGTATGGTTCCAGAGCAGCGAGATCTTGCCGGTGTGCGCTTCGCGGAACAGCCGGTCCTGGAGAATCTTCTCCGCGCGCAGCTTGTCACCCCGGTGTACGAGCGTCACATGCTGCGCGATGTGCGCCAGGTACAGGGCCTCTTCCACGGCGGTGTTGCCGCCGCCGACCACCGCCACACGGTGACCGCGAAAGAAGAAGCCGTCGCAGGTGGCGCACGCGGACACGCCGCGGCCGCGGTATTGCTGTTCCGAAGGCAGCCCGAGGTATTTCGCCGTGGCGCCGGTCGCGATGATGAGCGCGTCGCAGCTGTAATGACCGGCGTCGCCCTCCAGCCTGAAGGGCCGCACCGCAAGATCCACCGACTGAATGTGATCGTTGACGATCTCGGTCGCGAAGCGCTCGGCGTGACGCTTCATGCGCTCCATCAGCGCCGGCCCCTGCAGACCTTCCACGTCGCCCGGCCAGTTGTCGACGTCCGTGGTGGTCATCAGCTGCCCGCCCTGTTCGACGCCGGTGATCAGCAGCGGCTTGCGATTGGCGCGCGCGGCGTACACCGCGGCGCTGTAGCCCGCTGGACCGCTCCCTAAGATGATGAGGCGACTGTGCCGGGTGCTCGTCATGGGTTTCCCATGGTACCAAGCCCTATAATGGCGGCCGTCTATCTTAAGGCGGAGCCTCGAGGATTGGCTGAATCTTCCGCGCAGGCGCGCAGCGCGTCGCGCTTTACATCTGCCGTGAGTCGCGGCCTGCGCGAGAGCGCCGTCATCGCACTCGCCATTGTGGGGCTGGTGCTGTTCATGGCGCTCGCGACCTACAGTCCGGACGATCGGGGGTTCTCGTACACCGGCGGCGCCGCGGCAGTGCACAACCGTATCGGGATCATCGGCGCCTGGCTTGCCGACGTGCTGTTCTTTCTGTTCGGCCGCCCCGCGTTCCTGTTGCCGCTGGTGCTCGGCGCGGCCTGCTGGGGGCTGCAGCGGCGCCTCAAGGCCGGCAGCAGATCATCGCGCGCCAACACCCTGGTGCGTGTCGCCGGGTTCCTGCTGGTGCTGGTGGCGAGCTGCGCACTCACGACGCTGCACTGGCAGCCCGGCGCGCTGCGCCAGACGGCCGGCGGCGTGGTCGGCAGCGTGGTCGGTGGCGGCCTGGCCGCCGGGCTGAATTTTCTGGGCGCGACGCTGCTGATGATCGCCGCCTGGATGGCCGGGCTGTCGCTGGCCTTCGGCGTGTCCTGGTTCACGATCATGGATCGCGTGGGCGGTGCCGTGTGGGCGGCAATCGGCTGGCTGCGCACGCGCTGGAGCTCCGCGCGCGACGCCGCCGAAGGCCGCGAGCGGCGCCTGGCGCGCAAGGAGGCGGTCGAAACGCTGCAGAAGAAATCCGCGACCCGCGCGCCGCCGCGCATCGAGCCGCCGTTGCCGGTGCCCGAGAAGAGCGCGCGCGTCGAGCGCGAGCGGCAGGTGCCGTTGTTCGATCCGCCCAAGGCCAACGAGCTGCCGCCGCTGAAGCTGCTGGACGATCCGCCCACGCGCGAGCCGCTCTATTCGGCCGAGGCGCTCGAGGCGCTTTCGCGCCTGGTGGAGATGAAACTGAAGGACTTCGCCATCGAGGCCGAGGTGGTGGCCGTGCAGCCCGGCCCGGTGGTCACGCGCTTCGAGCTGCGCCCGGCACCGGGGGTGAAGGCCAGCCAGATCACCGCGCTCGCCAAGGATCTGGCACGCGCGCTGTCGGTGCTCTCGGTGCGGGTCGTGGAGGTGATTCCCGGCAAGAGCGTCATGGGTCTGGAGATCGCCAACGAGAAGCGCGAGATCGTCACTCTCGGGGAGATCATCCGCTCCAAGGCCTACGACGAGATGCACTCGCCGCTCGCGCTCGCCCTCGGCAAGGACATTGGCGGCCTGCCGGTGGTCGCCGACCTCACGCGCATGCCGCACCTGCTGATCGCGGGCACCACGGGCTCGGGTAAGTCGGTCGCCATCAACGCCATGGTGTTGTCGCTGCTGTACAAGTCCACGGCCGAGCACGTGCGCCTCATCATGATCGATCCCAAGATGCTGGAGCTCTCGGTGTACGAAGGCATTCCGCATCTGCTGGCGCCGGTGGTCACCGACATGAAGCAGGCGGCCAACGCGCTGCGCTGGTGCGTCGCTGAGATGGACCGCCGCTACCAGCTCATGGCCGCGCTCGGGGTGCGCAACATCGCCGGCTTCAACCGCCGCGTGAAGGAGGCGATTGATGCGGGCAAGCCGCTGCGCGATCCGCTCATGATGCTGAAGGCCGCCAACGATCCGACCATCGAGCAGCGCGAGATCCCGGATGTCACCTCACTGCCGTATGTGGTGGTGGTGGTCGACGAGCTGGCCGATCTGATGCTGGTCGTCGGCAAGAAGGTGGAGGAGCTCATCACGCGCCTCGCGCAGAAGGCGCGCGCGTCGGGCATTCATCTGGTGCTCGCCACGCAGCGTCCGTCGGTGGACGTCATCACCGGACTCATCAAGGCGAACATTCCCTGCCGCATTGCGTTTCAGGTCTCTGCGCGCGTCGACTCGCGCACCATTCTCGACCAGATGGGGGCGGAGACGCTGCTGGGCCACGGCGACATGCTCTATCTGCCGCCCGGCACCTCGGTGCCGACCCGCGTACATGGCGCGTTCGTGTCCGACGCGGAGGTGCACCGCGTGGTGGAGGCGCTGCGGACGCCGCATCCGCCGAACTACATCGAGGAGGTCCTGTCCGGGCCGCAAGGGCCGATCCCGGGATTGTCGGGGGAGGAAAGCGAGGGCGGCGGCACCGGCGCCGAGGACGCCGAAGCCGACCCGCTGTACGACGAGGCGGTGCGCATCGTCACCACCGAGCGCAAGCCCTCCATCTCCTACGTGCAGCGGCGCCTCAAGATTGGCTACAACCGCGCGGCGCGGATGCTCGAGGCCATGGAGCTGGCGGGACTCGTGGGCCCGCTGCAGGCGAACGGGGCGCGCGATGTGCTCGCGCCTGCGCCGCCGGAGGACTGAGATTTGCGCGTCTGGACTTTACTTCTGGCGGCTCTTGCGCTGCCGCTCGCAGGGGCGGTGCGCGCGGCGCCCCCACCGCTGCCGGCAAGCAGCAACACCGCGCCGGCGCAGACCGCCACAACTCCCCTCGACAGTTACCTCGACAATCTCAGGACGCTGCGTACCACGTTTCTGCAGACCCTGACCGATCCGCACGGCCGCGAGATCGATCGCGCCACCGGCACGCTCATCGTCCAGCGCCCGGGAAAGTTCCGCTGGGACATCCAGCCGCAGCCGGTAGCGACGGCAGGCGGCGTGCCTGCGGCCGACAGTGCCGCCGGCGCCGGCGGCAGGACGGGGCCTGGCGCGGCCGGTGCCGCCACGGTGCCGGGCGACGCTGCGCCGGGAGAGGCGTCCGCTGCCGCCGGTCAGCTCATGGTGTGCGATGGCCTGAATCTCTGGTTCTTTGACCGCGATCTGCAGCAGGTGACGGTGAAGCCGGTCGATGCCGCATTGTCCGCGACCCCGGCGATGTTGCTGTCGGGGGCGGTGGACGTGCGCAAGCACTTCAACATCACGCCCGCCGGACAGCGCGAGGGCCTCGACTGGGTGCTGGTGGAGCCCAACGGGGCACAGGCGGATTTCCGCAGCGCGCTCTTCGGTTTCGAGCACGGGGAGTTGAAGCGCATGATTCTGGAGGACAAGCTCGACCAGACGGCCACCATCGTCTTTCAGAAGATCGAGCGCAATGGCCCGGTTTCCCCGAGCGATGTGAGCTTCAAGCCGCCCGCGGGGGCGGACGTGATCGGTACGCCGCGCAAGTGAGCGATCCGCTGCGACCGCTCGCTGATCGCATGCGGCCGCGCAACCTGCGCGAGTTCGTCGGGCAGCGGCACCTGCTCGGTCCGGGCAAGCCGCTGTCGGCGAGCATCGAGGCGGGGCAGCTGCACTCGCTGATCCTGTGGGGCCCGCCGGGCACCGGCAAGACCACCCTCGCGCGGCTCATCGCGCAGGCGTCCAACGCCCACTTCATCGCGCTGTCGGCGGTAATGGCGGGAGTGAAGGACATCCGCGCGGCGGTCGAAACCGCACGCACGGCGCGTGCCACCGAGGGGCGTCCGACGCTGCTGTTCCTCGACGAGGTGCACCGCTTCAACAAGGCGCAGCAGGACACGTTTCTGCCGTACCTCGAGGACGGCACCCTCACGTTCGTCGGCGCGACCACCGAGAATCCCTCGTTCGAGGTGATCAGCGCGCTGCTGTCGCGGGCACGCGTGTACTTGCTGCGACCACTGTCGGTGGAGGATCTGACCGCGTTGCTGCACACGGCGCTCAGCGAGGCCGAGCGCGGGCTCGGCGCCGAACGCCTCGCGGCCGAGCCCGCGGCGCTCGACCTGATGGCGCGCGCCGCGGACGGCGATGCGCGCCGCGCACTCAACATGCTGGAGCTTGCGGCCGGCCTGACGCAGGCCGCAGCGCCGACAGCGGGGCCGGACGCGCCGAGGACCGTGACGCTCGCGGTGGCGCAGGAGGTGGCGAGCGGCACGCACCGGCGTTTCGACAAGGGGGGCGATCAGTTCTATGAGCAGATTTCGGCGCTGCACAAGGCGGTGCGCGGCTCCGATCCCGACGGGGCGCTCTACTGGCTGTGCCGCATGCTCGATGGGGGATGCGATCCCCTGTATATCGCCCGGCGCGTGACACGCATGGCGGTGGAGGACGTCGGCCTCGCCGATCCGCGGGCCTTCGCGCTCGCCCAGGATGCCTGGGAGGCCTACGAGCGCATGGGCACGCCGGAAGGCGAGCTGGCCATCGCCACCGCGGTCGTGTATCTGGCCTGCGCGCCCAAGAGCAACGCGGTGTATGTCGCGATGGGGGAAGCCATGGCCGATGTCGCCGAGTTCGGCACGCTGGACGTGCCGCTGCGCCTGCGCAACGCACCGACGCGCCTGATGAAGAACCTGGGCTACGGGCGCGGCTACCGGTACGCGCACGACGAGCCGGACGCATACGCCGCCGGTGAGCGCTATCTGCCGGACGCGATGCCGGATCGGCGATACTATCGGCCCGTCCCCCGCGGTCTGGAGCTGAAAATCGCCGAGGCGCTCGCCCGACTGCGGACACGCCCGGCGGCGAAAGGTTGAAAGTGAAAGAGTCGTGATCGATCCGAAGCTGTTGCGCGCCGATCCGGACGCGGTGGCACGCAATCTCGCGCGCCGGGGCTTTGCGCTCGACGTGACGGCGCTCAGGGCACTGGAGGAGCAGCGCAAGCCCTGGGCGGTGGAGGTGGACCGCCTGCGCGCCGAGCGCAACGCCAACGCCAAGGCGGTCGGTGTGGCCAAGGCACGCCACGAGGACATCACCACGCTCATCGCCCGCGGCGAGGACCTCACCGTGCAACTCGGGCGTGCGGAAGCCGCGCTCACGGGCGTGCAGAACGAGCTCGAGCAGTGGCAGCTGGGGCTCCCCAACCTGCTGCACGAGTCGGTACCGGAAGGGCGCGACGAGAGCGCCAACGCGGAACTGCGTCGCTGGGGAGAGCCGCGGCGCTTCGATTTCCCGGTGCGCGATCACGTGGAAATCGGCGAGCGGCTCGCGGGCCTCGACTTCGAAGCGGCCGCGCGCCTCTCTGGCGCCCGCTTCGTCGTGATGCGCTCGCAGGTGGCGCGGCTGCACCGCGCGCTGACGCAGTTCATGCTGGACCTGCACACCCGCGAGCACGGTTACACCGAAGTGTACGTGCCGTACCTGGTGCGCCCGGAAATTCTCACCGGCACCGGCCAGCTGCCGAAGTTCGAACAGGACCTGTTCGCGGTGCGCAGCGCACAGCCTTACTTTCTGATCCCGACGGCCGAAGTGCCGGTCACCAACCTGGTACGTGAGCAGATCGTGCCCGCCGAAGCGCTGCCACTGAAGTTTGTAGCTCACACACCCTGTTTCCGCTCGGAGGCGGGGGCGGCCGGCAAGGACACGCGCGGTATGATCCGCAATCACCAGTTCGACAAGGTCGAGCTGGTGCAGATCGTGCGGCCGGACGCATCCTACGCGGCGCTCGAGGAACTCACCGCGCACGCGGAGGCGGTGTTGCAGCGTCTGGCGATCCCTTACCGCACGGTTGCTCTGTGTGCGGGCGATGTCGGCTTCGGCAGCGCCAAGACCTATGACCTCGAGGTGTGGCTGCCCTCGCAGCAGCGCTACCGCGAGATCTCTTCCTGCAGCAACTTCGAAGCGTTCCAGGCGCGGCGCATGCAGGCGCGCTGGCGCAACCCGCAGGGCGGCAAGCCCGAACCCGTGCACTCGCTCAACGGCTCGGGCCTCGCGGTGGGGCGCACGCTGGTGGCGGTGCTGGAGAACTTCCAGAACGCGGATGGCTCGGTCGACGTGCCGCCGGCGCTGCAGCCCTGGATGGGCGGGCTGGCGCGGCTCAGCGCTTAGGCCAGCGACCGTCGCCGCACCGGCCCATGCGCAGCCCGCCGCTCAGATACAGTCGGCGTTCGGCACAGATCGTCAACCCCGATACGGTGCGGGCGCAGCTCGAGGGAGGAGCGCAGAGCAAAGCCGGGTCAGCCCGCCCAGCCCATGCGCACTGCGATCAGATAGCCGTGGCGGGGGTAGGGGGTGTGAGTCGGCGAGGCGGGGGCCGGCTTCACGTGTGCGGCAGAGTGCGGGCCCGTGCAGGCTTCCGCGCGCGCCGCCGGCGACGCGCTGAACACCGCAGCAATCAGCACCCCCAACATGACGTTGATGAGCAGCGATCCGAGGACCGCCCAAGTCGTCATCTTCATGCGCGTCTCCTCCCGCAGCGAATTTCGGCTGCGCATATGAGACGCCCGCGCGCCCTGTGCCGTCAGCGGGACAGCATCGGATCCATCCTCGCCGCCAACGGATTCGTCCCCATGCCGTGTTACGGTCATGCGACACACCGGGAGCGGCGCTCCAATCAGGCGCAACCCCGGTACATCGGGCCCGGGCGCCGGCGCCGCCCGCGTCAGTCACGCGCCTCCGGTTGCGGGTAGAAGAAAGCCTTAGCTGAGACGCGGCCACACCAGATGTGGTAGTCGGCACCGCTGCCCCACACAATATGTAGTAAGCTTCAGGCCCGGAGACTGTCCTTAGGTCTTTGGGAGAGTCCATGCCACACGATGAGTTCGAAGAAATGCTGGCGCTCTTGGCCAAGGCTCGTGCGGTACTCGACCGCTACATGTTCGAGGAAGACCGCGCGGCGATCCGCGATGACGTGGCCGAGATCTGCATGGCGATTGACGACGCCCTTCCCGACGAGGGGCGAGTGCCGGTGAAGAAAGCGGAGTTGGATCGCTCGTTGCTCGATGCCGCCTAGGGCGGCAGGCTGGCGTCAGCGCTGGCTTATCCGTGTGAAGGCTGTCAGGGGCCGCTGCGGCCGGGGTCTCCCGCAGGCGCACAGACGCGGCAGCCCATCTGCCCGCGGCCCGGTTTACAGTACAATAGAGATCGCGCAATTTTCGGAGCCGCTGTGAGGCACCAGGGGTGACGGCGACGGCTCAGGCTCACATTGTGTCGGCTCACTTTCGGGATCAACATAACTAACATCCAGGTTTACTGACGTCAGCACACCCCAGCCGGGCCACTACCGGCACGGAGGGCGCATGGACTGCAAGCGCATCGATCGGACCCTTTTCGCAGCTCGACGTCGAGGCGTCCGTTGGATGCCGGCAGTGATTACCACCGCTTTCTCCGCGGTGGCGCTGCTCGTTTCGCCGATCACTGAGGCGGGCCCGCTTTCCATGGGCTCAGTTCTGCCGGACTACGGGATAGTCTCGGTCGGATCGTCAGCCGACTTGCAGTTGAATTCCGGTCCGGTCAACGGGAAGGTTCTGATAGGCAACGGTTCGACCGCCTCGATGGGTGGAGTCCACACCACAGGCGGTGTCGATGACAGCGGCGCGGCGAGCGTTACCGGTTTCCCTGCGGGCACGGTCAATCCTGTCGCAGCGATCATTGGCACGACGGCGTTTGGGGACGCCGGTATGTTGTCATCAATGGCGGCTGCGCTGACGCCGACGCAGTCGTTCATGAACATCTCCGGAACCCAAACTATCACCGGGGGCGTCGGACTGAACGTTATCGACGTGAATGCGCTGCACAACCCGACGCTGACGATCTCGGGTGGGCCACACTCTTTTTTCGTCTTCAATGTGTCCGACTTCTATAGCGCCAACAACCCAATCACGCTGATGAATGGAGTGACCCCTGCCCATATACTGTGGAACTTCACCGGCAGCACAGGCATCGGCGGAGACGTGTTTAGGGTGGACAATGCTTCGGGCACAACTCACCTGTTCGGCACGTTTCTGGCGACGGATGGGGGCAGTTTCCACGTGTCGGGGGGAAACCTGACGGGTGAGTTGATCGATACGGGCGGAACAATCCGGTTCGCATCGAATTCAACGCTCACCGCTGAACCATTTGTACCGCCGCCACCGTCGTCGGTGCCCGAGCCGGGCTCGCTCCTGCTGCTCACGACTGCGCTGGGCCTTTTGTCGGGGCGCCGACTTTGGCTGAGGAAATCGCACCCATCGGGTCGGCTGTAGCGGCGTTCGAAGAAC
>Ga0123356_10002319_pt1 | contig 20442 bp, 12 predicted proteins | sample TergutEmb28metaG_2_FD_92546 | JGI IMG/M metagenome (GOLD analysis project Ga0123356, IMG submission 92546) | Embiratermes neotenicus P3 segment gut microbial communities from Petit-Saut dam, French Guiana - Emb289 P3 | ecosystem: Host-associated > Arthropoda: Insects > Digestive system > Gut ... | reverse complement strand
TGGGCTCAGGGATACCCGGCTCGACGCTCAACACACCGGGCCTGTACGAATGTGGCCAGAACGAGTCGATTAGAGTTTCCGTCGCGAAACGCGGAGCCTCAACAGCCTGCTGGGGACTCATTCCGAACACCAGCATGTTAAGGATCATTTGAAGATTTGCCTGGCCCTGATCATCGCCGCCAGGACATCCTACTGTCGCGAATGGTCGCCCACGTTCACAGATCAAATAGCTGATCAGAGTGGTTCGCGGACGCTTGCCCGGCGCGAGCGCATTCGGGTGCCCCTCCTCGAGAGAGAACATCTCGCTCCTTGTGCTTAGGGTACAGCCGAGTTCGGGACAGAAGACCGATTTGCGAAAGACGCCGCCGCTCGGAGTGAGTGCGATCATGTTGCCATCACGATCGATACACGCGATGTGGGTGGTGCCGTCTTTTGCATGAGCCAACGATGCGTCCGGCGCTGTTGACGGTGTGCTGGGTCGCGGAGGCACAGGCTGTCGCACACGACCAACTTCACCCGGGTGTGGGGCTTCCGGCATCGCGCGATCGGGGTGAATAAGCGTCCCGCGCGCCTTTAGATAGGCCGGCGACAGGAGCTCGGTCAACGGCACCTCGGGCGAGTCGCCATAGTAGCGCTCACGGTCGGCGAAAGCGAGCTTCAGCGCCTCCGCCACCGTGTGTATATAGCGCGGTGTGTTGTGCCCCATCGCCTTAAGATCGAAGGTCTCAAGCATTCCAAGCGCCTGCATGACGATTGGCGCCTGCGTCCACCCGGGTTGACCGAGAATCTCGCAACCCGCAAAGGTCGCTGCAACTGGTGGCTCGAACTGCGCCCTATACCCCGCGAGATCGGCGGCACGCAGCAAGCCCCCCCATTTTTCCGAGAAAGCGCCGATTGTGGCGGCGATATCGCCGCGATAAAATCGCTCGCGCACTGCACAGATACCTGCAAGCCTATCGTCGCCACCCTGTGCGCCCGCGGCAACAAGATTCTCCAGCGTGCCGGCAAGCGCCGGCTGCCTGAACCGTTCGCCGACTTGTGGCGGGCGTCCCGCCGGGTAGAAGACGGCCTCGCCGCCAGGCGGATAGAGCGCGAATTGCGTGCGTGTCTCCCGAATTGACAATATGCGATGCATGTATTCGTACATCGGGAACCCCAGCTTCGCATATTCCTGGGCTGGGGCGAGCACCTCGAGGATTGTTTGTGTACCGAATGTTTCGAGTAGCGTCAGATAGGCGTCGACCGCGCCTGGCACCGTGAACGAAAGATGTGCGTCGGGACCTGGGCCGGTCGGAATCCGCGTGAAGCCGTTCTTTGCAAACGTCGCGATCGTCGCCAGCGCCGGCGCCGGGCCTTGTCCACTGAGGACAACCGTTTGATTGGCTCGCGCGTGATGTAGGATTGCCACGCATTCGCTGCAGAGCGAGTAGGAGGCAGTCGGCTCGATCACCGCCGCCGCAAAACCGGCTGCCGTGGCTGCGTCGAATGCGTTCCCTCCCGAGAGCAGCATGCGCATCCCTGCCATCGAGACCAGCGGGTGACCCGAGGATATCACACCCCCGCAGCCGGACACGCTTGGCCGGGTGGTGACCCAGTCAACGCTGTGATGCTCGTCGGGCTCTTCCCGGGTTCGTGTGTTCATGGCTTTCCCCACACTTACGGCCCGCAGCCTGTAGGGTACTGCAGGCTCTCACGGTACTGTAGAGCAACGCTCGAAGAGCGCACGCGGTAAATCCGCACGCTACGGTCTGCGGGAGTCGGTGTGGGAATGCAAACGTCCCTATCGACCCGGCAACGTGACACCCGGGGCTGCACCGACGCTCCGGTGGGTGCAGTTGTTGGCGGTTTTGCTCGACCATCGCACATCCTCGTTCCCGACGGTACAGCGTGCCGTCGAATAGCGTGGCGTGTCTATCCCGTCCCCTGCGCCAGGGACAGGAACTCGAGCAGTATTGTCGCGCTGATAGTAAATCAGCAAGTTGCGAGTAAGGTTGAATTTTCATGCTCGCCCCGGAATGATAGCCGGCGCTAGAGTCAAGGAGTTTATAGTGTGACTCGACTGCGAGCGGCAATGCGCCCAAGCCTTTGATGATGCGCCAGAAGCAGTTTGTTGTGCATACGGCTCAGAATGCCACGTGCGTCGCAGAATAAGCATCAGCGCTACACGAGATCATCAGCCATGCCGTCTGGTTGCACCATGTGTGAGTTCATCACGTGATGAACTCTCAAATGCATCGCCTGACACCAGCTCGCGGCGGGAAACAAAAATGAGGACTCGAGATATTTCGCTGGCGCATCGAGCGTTGTTGGGGTATTGCCTGAAAGCTACTGATTGCGGCAATCAGGGGCGCAGCGTTACATGGTCGAGGTAGTGTTTGATTGGTTGACGGCGACCGTACTCGTGATCCTCGGCACCTATTCCGAGTCGTGTCAGCTACCGCCGGTATCATCGAGCGAATGAGGAGGCCACGACGGCACCGGATGCAAAAGAACGAGGCGGCGAATTCTGTCTCGAAGCGCGAAAAGCAGGCGATTACAATTCCTTAGCCCCAGGGAGACAGGGAGAAATCCCAAGACACCTGGCTGTGAGCACCTCACCCTCGATGAGCGGCGGCAGATTTTCCACCGGCGTGAGGTCGGCCAGCCGGTCGGGGTGCTCGCGGTCCGACTGGGACGACACCGCTCCACGATCTATCGCGAGCTCCGGCGTAACTTCTTTCACGGCGAGGGCCGCGAGCGGCGGGGCTACTTTCCGCTGACCGCCAATGATTTCGCCCGGGGCCGGCGCGGTCGGTTACGCAAGCTGATCAATCGTCCCGAGCTGCGCGACCACATCATCGAGAGACTAAGGACTCGCCACAGCAGATCGCCGGGCGTCTCGGGCAATCGGCGGACCCGCGTGGGTCAATTTGCCATGAAACGATCTATCGCTACGTCTATGGGCCCGATCGGACACCACATCCCTGGTAGGAACGCACGAGCCGCTACGTCGTGCTGCTACCGAATGCCAATCGCCGCTCGACCGGGGTGATCGGTCGCATTGGCGAGGTCTTGGGCGCACTGCGAGCGACGGCGCGACAAACGATCACCATTTGATCGCGGGACCGAATTTCATGGGCTACCCTGCCCTAGCCCATCACCTCGCTGTCGCTAGCCATTTCTGCGATCCGCACGCCCTTGGCAAAAAGGTGCAATTGAAAACAACAACGATTGAGTGAGACGTCATCTGCCCATCGAGGCATCACAGACGACGCTTGAACTGGAGGGGCTCCGTAGCCTCGCGCAGCGTCTCAACGGGACGCCAAGACGATGCCTGGGGACCTGGAGTAATCTGGCTAACAGGTGTCGCAATTCGGGTCGAAATCGACGGCTGTCACCAAAAACAAAGCTGCCGCTTTGCGGAACGGCGCGTTCCTCGGTCAACTCTTGATGCCAACTGGCGAGACCGTGTTAGAATGGATCGAGCGCCACAATCTGTTGAACCTGCCGCCACCATCGCCGGTGCACTGACTTATCCTCTCCCCCTCCGCTTCTTGTTTGCCCGCCGTCTGGTTCGGCTGGATCGGCTGAGGGTCTCCTGGCAAGGTTTGTGTTCTCTTCCGTGAGCGTTGCTTCGCTCGGTGAGTTTCGCGTCACGGATGCTCTTCGAGAAGATATGCGTCCCTCAGCGTGCGCTGCGCCGCCTGGCGCTTGCGCTCAAAATCGCGGACAACGTGCACGACCTGCGTCAGCGGGCGGCCCAGTGATTTCGCAATGGCCTCCACGCCGATGCTGCGGGATATGCCGTACAGTACTTGATCGGCCTCGCCGTAGGGCAATGCGAAATAGAACTCCTCCTGAGTCTGCGGCAAGCTGTAGGTGTCGGTGCTAGGGGGCTGGGAGCAGATCTCCTCGGGCACACCCAGGTACTCGGCGAGTTGGTACACCTGCGTCTTGTAGAGATGTGCAATCGGCTTGAGGTCCGCCAACCCGTCACCCCCGCGCACGAAGAAGCCGAGTTGGTACTCTAACCGATTAGGCGTGCCGAGCACCGCATAATTGTGACTTTCCGCGTAGAAATATTCTAGGTTCTTGCGTATGCGTTGCTTAAAGTTCGTGGCGGCGACCACCTGCAGATAGACTTCGGCGGGCATCCGCCGCTCCAGCACCTGCCCCTTGGGGGTCTGGACGATCAGATTGAAATGCGACGTCCACCCGCCGCCACCAGCCACCGCGATCTTCTGACGCCAACCGATGCCGTACTCGGGAAATAGCGTGCGAATCGCCGCGTCGCGCCGGAGATAACAGCCCAGCGCGTCAAGAGGTGCCGAGATCTCCTCGATAACAAAACGGATGCCCAGACTCTCGCAGAGTCGGCGCGCGCGCATCTCGCCGTCGTCGGCGATGTCGCGCTCAGGCATTAGCAGCGCGAGGACCCGCTCCGGTCCCAGCGCTTGCACGGCAAGTGTCACACAGACAGCTGAATCAACTCCCCCGCTGACACCCAGAACGCAACCACGGCGGTTTAGCTTTCTGACTGTTGTCTTCAGGAAGTCTTGGATGCGCTGGGCGGCGTCCGCACAGTCGACGGCAGGAATCGCATGAGCACCGAGCCTGTCGGCATTGCCAAGCGTTTGATCAAACATCATCCACCTTCAATTGATTAGAGCCGATGCAAGATTAGCCTGCTCGTGCCTGCCGTGTAATCGGTCCACCAAAACGTGGCACGGCATCTTCGCTAACCTCTTGGCTGCCTCCTGCGCGCGGGCGGGATAACCGCGACCATAGGACTCGTTCAACAGGCGCAGCGTCAGTATTCCTACCAACCCCATTTCCTCGCGCTCGCTCAATTGAGCTTCGTTGCTGTTACGTACCTTCGCCAGCAGCCGATTGGACGCTGAAAGGTCGAAGTGGCCATCCGCGGCCAGCGCCGCTGGAGCGAGCAAGTCGGCAAACGCCTCCCCTTTCCGCCCGAACAGCACCGACCCGATCGGAGCGCGGAAGGGCTGCTTGCGCCGTGCCCAAATCTCGGTGGGCAGGTAGCGGCGCGCGAGCCGGCGCAGCACCAGCTTATCACGCGTGCCGATCTGCTTGTCGCACTCGTCCAACGTAAGGCAGAAGCTGACGAGATCGGGGTCAAGGAACGGGTAGCGCGCCTCTATCCCGTGCGCCATCGCTACTCGATCGCCTTGGCAGGACAACAGGTAGGAGGACATGAACCGGTCGATCTCCAGATACTGTGCCCGCAAGAGCGGTGGCCATTCGAGCCAATCAGCCGGCAGCTCTCCGGCAATTCTGGTGAGCGTCGCTTCCAGAGCGAAGCCCATGCGGATCTCGGGCGCGAGCAGGCGCAGCGTCCAAGCAGTGTTGCGCCAGCGCACGAGGTGCGAGTAAAGTGGATGATCGACCTCGCGTAGTCCGTGCGCGAAGAAGCTCCTCCATAACGCGGTTCGCCGGGCATCCTCGGTGCCAACATAATGGTGGATGCGCTGCAACAACGCAGGGCGACTCTGCGAGTCCGGGTAGCGCGCCCAGAAGCGGCGAATCTGCGCTTCCTTAAAGATCGTGTAGCCGCAAAGGAACTCGTCTGCGCCCTCGCCGGTCAGCACCGTCTTGATGCCGGCCGAGCGCACGGCAGCCGAGAGCAGGAACAGCGGCACTGGTGAGGTGCGCAACAATGGCGTTTCACACTGCCACACCGTCTCCGCCAGCGCCGAGCAGATATCATCGGCGCGGCAGAGCAACTCATGATGGCTGGTACCGAGATGCCGTGCCACCAGACGCTGCCCATCAGTCTCATCGAAGCGCGGGTCATCGAAGCGAATACCGAAGGTCTCAATGCGCCCAGACTGCCTCACAGCGAGGCTCCCGATAACCGAAGAGTCGAGACCGCCGCTCACATATGCACCGACCGGCACGTCGGCCCGCAGCCGTAATTCCACCGAACGCTTGAGCCTCGCCTCTAGTGCATCGGCAGCTTCTTCGGAGGTGCACGTCATGACGTTGCTCGTCGGGCGCAGCTCCCAGTAGCGCTGCTCACTCGGACGCAACTTCTCATTAAAGCAGAGCGCAGTCCCGGGCGGCACCTGATGGACCCCCGAAAAAGCGCTCCTCGGCGCCCGGGTGGCCCAGGTGATAAAGGTCTCGCTTAGCGCCTCCGGATCGAGGCGCGGCGCGAGGCGCCCGCCAGCAAATAGCGCCTTCGCCTCGGAGGCAAATAGCAACCGATCCGGCAGCATCGCGTAGTGCAGCGGCAGAATGCCGAGCCGGTCGCGAACCAGCCATAATTGTCTCTGCCGGGTGTCCCATAGCGCGAAGGCGAACTGACCATTGAGCATCTGAAAGGCACGCGGGCCCCAGCGATCGTAGCAATGGATGATCACCTCGCTATCACCGCTTGTCGTGAAATGGTGACCCAAGGCAGTGAGCTCACGGCGCAGCTCAATGAAGTTGAAGATCTCGCCGTTGAATGATAGCCAAAGCGTGCCATCCGGGCTGCTCAGCGGCTGGGCGCCCGTCGCAAAGTCGATGATACTGAGCCGGGAATGCGCCAACCCAACTTGACGGTCACGATACATTCCGTAGCCGTCCGGTCCGCGGTGCGACAGCATAGCGATCATTTGCTGCAGCTCCTCGAAACGGATGTCGGCCGAGCCGGGTGCCGACATGATGCCCGCGATGCCACACATGCCGTTATGTCCAGGCGCTCTCGCGCAGAGCCTTGGTGATGATCTTGCCAGAGCCAGTCTTCGGCAGGCTGTCGCGCAGTTCGAAGAAACGCGGTACCAGCCGCGGCTCCAATCGTGCCATGCAGTGTCGGCGCAGAGCATCCTCGGAGATTTTCTGGCCTTCACGCAGCACGATATGCGCTTTGATCGCGGCGCCATCGATCGGGTGCGGCACACCAACAATCGCGACCTCTGCGACAACATCAAGCTCGTAAAGGCAAGCCTCGACTTCTCGTGGGCTTACCTTTTCGCCGCAGCACTTGAAGACATCGTCGCGTCGACCTACAAAGTAGAGGTCACCGTCCTCGTCCTTCCAGAAGAGGTCGCCTGTGTACAGCACCTTCTCGCCGGGTATGTCACCGTCGCGCAGCGTCGCCTCGGTCTCCTTCGGGCGCTGCCAATAACCACGCATGACATTGGTACCGCGGACGATCAGCTCACCCACGTCATGGGGGCCGCAACGGCGGCCAGCCTCGTCGACGATGTAGGTTTCTGAATTTGGCATCGCCTGCCCGACTGACGTGGGCTTTGCCTCCAGCCGCGCGGGATCCAAATAAGCGACGCGCGTGCACTCGGTCAGTCCGTACATCGAGTAGATCGTCGCGCGCGGCAACAGCCGTCGCAAAGCCTTGATGTGCGCGGCCGGCAGCGCAGCGGCAGTGTTCGAAAAGTAGCGAAGCGAGGAGAGATCGAGCCCCTCGAATGGAGCAAATTGCAACAGGCGGGCAAAAATTGTGGGAACACCGGGCAGGCCAGTGACGTGATATTGGCTGATGCGTTTAAGCACCTCGTACGGATAAGCAAAAGAACGCTCGAGCACAACGGTGAAGCCCAGCCGCGCTCCCGTGAGGATCTGGAACATACCGTAGTCGAACGACAGCGGCAGTACCGACAGCACCACGTCGTCCGCAGTGTTGCGCAGGTAAGTGGATATCGACCAAACGTTGTTGCAGATGTTTCGGTGCGTCATCATGACGCCCTTGGGGTTGCCGGTCGAGCCTGAGGTGTAGATGATCAGACAGAGATCCTGATCGATCAGCCCAGGATCAGCAGGCCCCCGGGATGTACCAGCGAGGACCTCTTCCCACTCCAGCGCGTTGCTCTCCGCGCCTTCTCCCACCCAGATGATGGGCCGCGCGTACGCCACACCCTGGGTCGCCTGCGTCACGCGGGCGTGCAAATGGGTTGGGGCAACGAATACAGCCGCTCCCGAATCCGACAGAACAAAGCCCAGCTTGTCAGCCTTCGTGTCCGGGCTGATCGGGACAAACACGCCACCGCTCTTCAACGCTCCCCAGAGCGCGATCACCATTTCCGCGGAATTCTCAAGCATCACGGCTATTCTGTCACCGCGACGCACCCCTAGTTGCTGGAACTGCTGGGCCAGTCGATCGCTGGATTCATGAATGTCGCGGAAACTATAACTCCGGCCTGCGAAGATCACCGCAGGCTTCGTCGAGAAACGGACGGCGGAACAGCTTAGATAGTTGTGAAGCAACATGACAGGTTACCGCGGTTGTTTTTGGCTCACAAAGGCACAGATGGAGTCCACTGTGTTGAGGTTCTCCGGCACCATCTCTTGCTCGTCGATAACAATGCTGAATGCACTCTCAAGAAAGGTGATCAACTCGATCGCAGCAGTCGAATCGAGAATGCCGACATCGACCATGGGGGTCTGGTCGCCGAAGTCGATGTCTTCCATGGAACCCAGTAGAAAATTCTCGATGATGTAGCTGCGCACTTTTAGGCGCACGGCTTCATTATGCGCTAAAGACTCAAGCTGTAATTCATTCGACATGGCGCCACACTCACTTTACGTCATCATTCACAAGTAAACCCGTCGACGTTGTCCCGGCTGATGCCATCGCGCAGCTTCCGGCATCATCGATCTATCATCGTGGGCCCTACGATTCATTACCCTACAGGACCGGTCTTGTCAAGTAATGTTATGAGGCTTTCTAAAGGTGACTACAGAGAATCGGAACGTAGGACTAGTTATATAGGGCATTTCGGGGGTAACGCATGGTCGTGTTATCATAGCATTGGCTACGGCTTTTGATCTGGACCAGGTACGTCTTTAATGCACCAAACACTGACCTGGTTATTATTTGATCTAAATGCTTTGGAACATCCGTATCTGCTTCATTGGGCGACGAAATATTGGAAAGAAAAAGCAAGAAAAACCCAGATAGGGAACGTTGGAATAGCAATCCAAACGTTCGACATGAGAAGTACGACCAACGACAAGGAAAGTGCCGGCAACATCAAAACAAGCGTGGCATACTTCAACTTGCCAATGCGCGCTAGAACCGCCATGCCGCTCCAGAGTGTTATAGAAGAGTTGTGTTTTGTATGTTTTGTTGGCTTCGGTGACCTTACGCGTAACTGGGCGTGGTGTTGGGGCGCCTGGACAGGGGTCTCACCTTCCGGGACCAATTCGGGGTGTCGGCTAGCCCACTCCAGGAAATCGTCTCTCGGCCAGAAATACGCCGTCTGCCGTGGGCAGAACTTTCCCTGCTCGTATAGGATTTGGCGCTTGCGATTGTTGTAACCGAAACCATAGCCCCCCGGCTCGGCTGGATACGTATCTATGAGATATGCTCCACCCTCGGCCAAGACATTGCGTATCCAGGCAAGATGAGGATAAACCTCTCCAACAATTTGCGAATTAAACCAGGACCAGCCATTGATACCTGTCACTTTTGGGTTCATTTCGACGGTTTTGGCGATAAGCCACAACGAGCGTTCGAAATCCCTTTGTCGCAGGGTCAAGGATCCTTTTCGCCCATAACTCAGGTGTGGCCCAATTGTGGGTTTGGTAAAGGGCATTGCGACGACGCGTTGATAAATGTATCCGGGCAATGAAAGCGGATGGACGTGAAGCGTCGGGAACAGGAGCGCTAGCCGTTCATAGGCGAAGTTGAGGGTACCTACTGAAAAGCGACGGAGCGTGGCGAGTTCCGCCATATCGAGAAACCGCTCTTGATCCCCCTCCATATCGAAGTGGGTGTCCCATTGGCGCTCTTTTGCTGCGACTTCACTGCATAATGCTGCAAAGAGGCGCTTCACCGTAACCGGTAGACGCCGAGACTCCATGCTCAAGGCGGCATGGGTGAGAGCTTGCAAGACAATGTAACGCTCGATCGTTACTCCTGCGTTCGCAAGTCCGGCGGGAAGCGCCCTCCGCATCCCCTTTAGTGTCGCAGTGCCATTGGGGTCCTTATCGTACTTGCTCAACAGCTCAAACCAGCCTGCCCCGGAGCGCGGAGCGTTGGGAACAAGGATGTCGAGTCCTGCAAATTCAGGGTCGCCCAACGCTTCGCGGCATCTTGCAGCTGCGTGCTGAAGTTCCTCCTCGAGCGGCGCCAGCATAACGAGTTCTTCCTGCGCGAGCTTCGCGGGCGTGGCTTTCCACTCTTCGATCATGTGTTCATCCTAATCCCGAAGACAACCCATAATTTATCGGACGAACGAATCGAGTATCCTATCAAGTACTGGCTCTCCTTCATGCGCTTACTAGCTTGGGCCTTGCCGGGACCCGTCGCTGTCGACTCACCGGTCGTCGGGCGAGCCACCTATAGCGACCTCACGCAACAACGAGGAGAAGCCCGGAACTTTTGAAGTCTTGATCGTCTTCGAGCTTGATCTGGTTGATAGTGACGACCGCTAACGCCCTTGATTTGATTATTTCGAGCTGTGTATCTGTTAGATTGAGATCGAGCTGGGTTTCCGTGAAGGACTGCTGCTGAATGAACTTGGGAGATTTGCCAAAATAAACTGCGCTCGTGTCGTATAGGATCGCGGCGTCAGATAGACCGCACATGCCGCTATTGCAAGTCCGTGGACACAATGACGACCACCTACTGTCTCTTAAGGAACGCTATAGCAAACTTGAAAAGTGCCCACCTTGACAGTTCTGCCTGGGCCTCTAGGTGGAGCGATATCGGTTTCTAGCATATTCGTCTGACGCATTGGGCGCTCGCCGCTGCATTGCCACTCTCGCGCCGCAGGTCCACGCCCGCATCACATGATGGCCAGGCAGCTTCTGCATTTGTCGTATGTATCCAACACCGCTGTGCCGGAATGACGTGAAACTCGGTAGATTGTATCGGCTGCGGGCCTTGTGCCACAGTGATCGTACTGCCGTCCCCATAGCTTGGGCCGAGGTCGTGTGACGGAATAGTGATTCTGGTTAAGAGTCCCCTTGCCATGACGCGGGGAGTTTATGACGACCTTTGTGAGCAGTCTGGATCGCACTCGGGGAACATTGCTTCCTAAAGCGACTGGGAACGCGGGAATGCAAGCGCATCGTCGAAGCAACGTGGCTGATGGGCTGTCACCAGCCATTCAGGTGTGGTTGCTGCGGCAGACATCTCAGTCGAACTTCTGCAACATGATGAGGCCGCAGATCAGCGTAACGATAATAGCGACCCCCGGATACGGCTGCAAATGATGCGGCGTTAGGTTGAATACGTTGGCGATGAGGGTACGCATTAAAGGCCTCAAAGATAAAGTCGGTTGGCTGAACCATGAAATTGAGCGCATGAAAGCGGTCGAGGCGCAGCTCGAAAAAGGCACAAGAAAACGAAGATTTCGCTCACCCGATCCCCGGCCATGCAGGTAACTGGCAAATCAACCGGCATCGTTGGCCACAATGTGCAATGCGCGGTGAAGGCGGAGCACCACCTCATCACCTCACACGAGGTTACCAACGCTGCAATCACCGTCACCAACTCTCCAGCATGGCTCATGCCGGTGGCGCTGATGCCATTGAGGTTATTTGCCGGAGCCAGTCGCGGCCAAGTTGCCGGTTGGGTATCTTGTAAAGCCTTTTCCTGCCTGGATTTAGCGGAGCAGCCTGGCTCTTGCTTTCAGCAGTAGGCTCGCAGCTTTCATGACAAAAAATTCTACAACGCCGAATTGGGCACGATAGTTGGCGTGCATCTTCCGATAGCTGTCCTTCAACTGGGCGGCGGTGCCACTGTTGATTAGAGAGGCAACGCCGCATCGACGTTGCACTAGCACTACGGGCGCGTAGACAAACCCAAAAGTGCGGATTGCACGCAAATACATTTCGCCATCTTCGCAAAGCTTAAGCCTGACATCGAAACCCTGAATGGCCTCAAAAGCGGACCTCCTGATGATGCAGGCACCGCAAACAACAAGCGAGTTGAAGAACAACAGGTACGTTACGATAACACGCGACGGTTTCTCTCTAGCCCAGACGGTCCTCACCCAGGCAAAATAGTTTTCTTCCTGCTCTAGTGCCTTTTGGTTAGCACCGAATGGCTGGACATCGGCAACAGCGACCGCGGCGACACCCGATTCAAGCGCGCCTACCATCGCCGGCAGGGACTCGGCAACGACACGATCGTCGTCGTCGAGAAAATAAAGATATTCTCCGTCGGCCTCCATCGCCAGCCGATTGCGGATAACCGCCGGAAATCCACCCGTTGGATTGGGATTTCTCCAATAGCGTATGCGCTCGTCGTTGAGAGCCCGGACATAGGGCTCGGCCGATCCCTCGGGCGAATCATCGCCAATCAGCATCTCCCATTCAATGCCTCTGATTTTTTGCACACTGGCGATGGCTTCCATCAGAAAGGCTTCCCTTCTGAAGGTGGGAGTGATGATCGACAAGGAAATCATCGCTGCTCCTTTTGGCAATTTTGGCAGAGGCTTCAAGCGATCGCCACAGACGACTTTGCCCAAAACGGGAGCCTCACGAAGAGGCGCTAGGCGTCGTTGCAGGGCGAGCGGCGAGAAGATTGGCCGAGGCGTCCCGCGAAGCTGAAAAACGAGCAAACATCGGGCGCGCTCTGAAGGCAGATCGATGACAACTCCCTAGAACCCAGCGCCTGACTTGCTCGAGGTTCTACATCAGCTTTGTCCGAGCGTCGTTTTACGGAGGAACCAAGGTAGCCGCCGGCCGGAATTGCCAGGCAGCGCTAACGGACGCCGACCAGGTTTTAGACGGGCGTTATGACCAGATCGATCTACCTGTCGTGGTGCCGCTGGCTACAGCGCTACACCGGCCATTGAGACGATAGTGCGCATCGACGGGCTGACCTATTGCAACTGGGTGTCCCAGAACGGACATGTGGTGATCCACGTGGTACGAAACACGTGGGCTGGCAGGCGCGGTTGCTGAGGTACCGGACCGCCACCGACCGAGCTTGTGGTTATCAGACCTTTACGGTAGGCAGCAGGGACGTGCCGACGTTTGGCAAGTTTGTATAGCGCACCAGCTGAGGGATTGTCAGTATGGCATTGATTCCGACAATGAAGTGATGGCGCCGCGGACGGCCGTACCCCAGTCATAGCCATTAAGGCGTCCGGCTAACCACTGCCGAGTTGCTTGCCCAACCGCGACAAAATCGCCACTGGCATCACAACTAATTGGCGCCTGTTGGTACCTGAGCGGCCCCGTCAGCTTTCCTTACTCCCTTAAGTAACATTACATACAGCGACCTTTGTCCGGCGACGCACAATAGGGTGCCGAAAAAAGCGACAAAGAGGGTGCTGCACTCCAGAGCGAGACGAACGAAGGGAGGAACCGAGGATCCACAAATCAGTCCGGCTGCATAGGCAACACCGCCCGCGAGGATGCCGGAAACGAAAGGTCGGCTGGCCTCGAGGAGAATGTCCCGGGCGGAAACAGGCGTGCCCTGCACACACCACAAAACGTATGGGATGACCCATAGGCCCATCACGGTCGAGTAAGCAATCGCGATCCCGGGCGGTCCATAAGGCAGGCCTATGAAGTAGCCGATGATCATGGTCGGTGCGAAAACAAGCGTGATCTTCAGGTGTCTTACTGCCAACCCGATCGCATGGATCAACCAATCTAGGGGTCTCATTATCGCAAATATCGTAACCGTCGGCGCAAGCAGGCTTAAAATTTCGGCTGAGCCCTCCCAGTTCGGCCCCAGAAGAACAAGAACCAAGTCGTTAGCGAAAAGGGCGCACATCACGGTGATGGGAATACTGAGCCCGAGGACGAGTGAGAACGTCTTCAGGAAATAGCTCCTCAGGCGAGCCGGCTCCCGCTGAAGTCGCGATAACACCGAGAATGCTACCTCAGCCATGCCTCCATGCAGACTGTCTGTTGGAGTGCTGATCAATTGATAGGCTCGTCCGTAGAGTCCTAGTGCGTCGGCACCCCATGCGCGGCCAATGATCACCTTGTCCGCATTGTAGGCAACATAGTTGATAAGACCACTCAGAGTGAAAGTGCCGCCAAAATGGAGCATGGAACGAACCTCGACACTGGGACGTGGCATTCCGGGTATCCATGCGGTTGTCAGCCAGAAACCAATCGTGGCAACGAGCGGAGTGGCAAGTGGCATCGCGACCAATGCCCAATACCCATAACCCATCGCCGCCCCTGCGATGGCGAGGACGTAACCCACAATATTGGAGACGACATTGATCACCGACCAGGTCGTAAACCGCATCTGGCGCTGCAACAATGATGAGTGTTGGACCCCCGCCGCATTAAAGATGAAGGCGACGGCAACTATGAGCGTAATCCAATAGAGCTGAGGCTCGCGGTAGAAGTGAGCGATAGCTGGAGCGATGGCCGCCGTCGCCAAACTCATCAGCGCTCCCACCAGCATGTTGATCCAGAACAACGTTGAGATCTGCTCCTCCGTAATCGAGGATCGCTGAACGGCTGCTGCTGACAGTCCGAAATCTCGGACTAGAGTTAGGACTCCGGTAAAGGCGGTGACCATACCGACCAACCCAAAGTCACTCGGCGTCAGGAGCCTGGCCAGCACCACTATTGAGACTAAACGTAAGAGTAGACCCGCCCCTTGCGCGCACAGTCTCGCGAGGCCGGCACGAATCGTGCGCGCCTTGAGATCCGGCATCTCACTTTCATGGGCCAGATTAATTTGGGGCGCGCGTGAACCCCGCCGGTACGATTGGCCTTTAATGTAGCGCACTGCGCACCGTCCTTGGTTTCTTCTCACCGGTGTCCGCTTCCAAGGGAGCCAATTTCGAATGCAGCGGCGTAACGACACATCAAGTTACTTTGCGCTCCGTTCGATTGGTACCAGCCCCGCATCTCATCAGATCCGGTAGCTCGGCAGCGTCGATGATTGGGTTGCCGCAGCCAGTGGCCAGGGCAGAAGAGAGTCATAGCGGTTGGTTGAGGCCAAGCTACGGCATGCCGGCGAGGGTATTGCAGGCAAATTCTATTGCCCTGCCAGGTACACCAGCAGTTCAAGGTTGTTGCGTGAACGATGTCCCGGCGCCGTAACGCGCCTTGGCCGCAGCGCATAGAGATGTGGACGATCCGATGGGATTAACCCACGGCCAAGTATAGCCTTTGCCTACGCTGAAGAAGGCCGGCTTCTGTGTCAGATATAGCGAGTCCGGCAGCGTATGGACGGTGTCGTTCGTGGCCAGACCACTCTATTGTTGAGAGAATCGAAGCCGCGCGGCTTCCGGCGAAATCCTCGAGCACGTGATACCAACCGACTGGACGCTTCTGGGGACCCGGGGGGTGCGGTCCTTAAAACTGCTGGCTCTAGGGCGACTACGGGCTTGTCAACTTGGTCGGGATGATTCCTTCCATAGCCGGTGAGCAGACCGCCGCCAGAGGTCAGCCCGCTCGGTGTCGGTGCGGGCCGTCGCTGCCCGCTTTCCCATTCGCAGGCAATCACGCTGGTAGGATCGAAGGAAGCGCCTGAATTCAAGATCATCGTACCGCGGCAGGCCCATGAGCCAGCTCTTGAGGTAGCCCCACAACAGGCCCGCGCTACCGACCAGCACCGGGTAACCCCGCAGGCGATAGACAACGACCGCCAGATGGTAGAGCGGCGAAGTGCCCATGAAGTACTGGCCGAACCCCATTCGAACTCGACCGGTCCAGATGCCCTTATGGCTGGCGCCCATGGGCCGCAGGTGAACGAAGCGAAGGGACTCGTGGTCGATGCTCTCGGCCTTCCAGCCGAGCATGCGGGCCCGATGGCAGTCGATCCCGTCCCACATCACCTGGCGTACGAAACCACCGATTTCCTTAAAGCAAGCGACGCGATAAAACTTGGTCATCCCAACCGACATTTCGTCCCCGCAGATTTCTGGCACCAGCGCGCCGCTCTGAGGGTGGACGAACCACGGCTTGCCGGAGGTTGTCCCAACGCGCGGATCTCTCTCCATCCGCTGCATCAGCGACTCAAAGTAGCCAACCGGCAGGTCCAGATCCATGTCCAGCTTGCAGAGATAATCGAAGTCCTCCCATCGCACCGTTTCTAGTCCGTCGTAGAACGCCTCGATGACACCCGGCCCTACCTTTCGTTGACCGCGATCCGTACGCCGCACCACACGCAGGTATGGCAGTCGGCAAGAATACTCCTCGAGAATGACCGAGGTTCCGTCGGTCGACCCGTCATCAATGATGACCCAGGCTGCCGGAGGCACTGATTGCGCCGCCACACTGTCGAGCGTGCGGCGGAGGTACTTGGCCTCGTCCCGGCAAGGCGAGATGAGAAGATAGCGTCGCGAAGGACTCATGTGTTGAAGCTCGCTGGAAGAAATCGCTGCAGAAGGTAGCGGCGTAACCCGTGTGTCTGCACCAATGCCGCCACGTTTTGGTCAGAACGCGTCAAGCGGCAGAATTCCAAGATCCATGACTGTGCCGCTAGCACTCAGGAAATTTTTTCACGACGTTGCATGCGTCAATAAAAATTATCGACGTCATTGCTCTCAACGAACACAACAACCCTGAAAGGTACTGTTTCTCTTGCGAATTCCCATCCCGGATTGAATGGTCTTTTCCAGTCGTCGACTTGCGACAACCCCAAATACGCAATCAGCCGACGGGTTGTCACGCGGGAACGCCCCGACCCTTCGGGCCAATCCAATGCCCCTCGTCGGTCTAATGCGGTGTCATTAAACCACATAAGGAACGTCAAGCCTGCGCTAGTGAGTCAGGTCGCTTGGGTTACCAATTGCTTGCAAACGGAGCGGTGATGGTAGCTGCCGTAATAACCGTACCCGGGCAGTTGATTGACATCGGTCTTGTTGAGGACGAACCCAGCGACGCGATGTGCCTCCGGCCGCAAAATCTTGAAAGCCTCGGCGATGCTGCCTCGCGGCGTCCGGCTCCATTCGACGATCACCAAAACCTTGTCTGCGACGGTCGTGAGGGCGAGTGCATCTACGAACGGCAGCAAAGGTGATGTATCCATCACAACATAGTCGAACTCGCTGCGCAGCGCGGAGATGAGATCGCGCATCCGCTGAGATTTCAGCCGGTCGGGAGCGTTTGGCACCATGGGTCCGGCGGGGATCACGTATAGGTTCTTTATTGGGTCTTCGGTGATGACATCCGCGAGTTTGGCCGTTCCGAGGAGCAAGTCGGATAGGCCCGGCTGGTTGTTTTGGAGTGCCTTCGAGGTCGACTGCTGGCGCAGGTCGCAGTCGAGCAATATGGTTTTTTTGCCGGAGCTGGCGGCGGAAGCTGCTAGCAACATCGCTACAGTCGACTTACCTTCGGCGGGCAGCGCCGAGGTAATTAGAATAACCTTGGGATTGACGCTCGAAAGCTCGAGGCTGATCCGCATTGCCTGCATGGCCTCGGCCAATTGCGAGAAAGGTTCATTGACCACTTCGCCCAATAGTCGCTCATACGGAGCGCTGCGGGCTTTCCGGCGCCCCACGAAGGGAATAATTCCCATGACGGGCCGGCCAAAGAGTTGCTCAACTTCCGCGCTACTCTTGATGCCTGGCCCAAGATATTCCAGCAAGCAGGCGAGCATAAAGCCGCCGCCGAGGCCGACCATCCCTCCAAGCGGGAGCAGCAGCTTACGTTTTGACGAAGTAGGTGACCTCGGAAACGTAGCGGGTGAAATGATCCGTGAGCTCGCGTCCTGCACTGTAACGCGCTCCGAGATATCATTGTACTGAGAAAGATAGCTTTGATAGAGCTTTTGATCCGCGTCTGCGACGCGTTGGAGCTGTTGCAACTTGGTGTAGGCTTCAGAATTAACATGGGCGGTGAGGCTCTCTAGGTTTTCCTCCAGCGATTGCTGCCGACGCAATGCGATATCGTAGGCATTTTTCATATCGCCGAGGATGTGCTCCGTCTCGGCGCTTATTTGATTGTTGACGGCGGCAAGGTCCGCCTGGGTACCGATAACCTGCATGTGGTGCGCGCCCAAGTTCTTTTGCAGGTCCGCGGCGCGCGAACTCAATTCCGCCTGCTCCTGACGTAGCTGTGTAAGCGTAGCGGAGGCGGTCAGCTCGGGGATACTCTGGATATCGCCATGGGTGTCGATCACGTGGTGCGCCTGTTCGAGACGGTCACGTTTCTCGTCGACATCCTCGCGTGCTTTCATGAGCTGGGTATAAAGCCCGCCAATCTGCTCTCTCGTATTGTCGAAGTCGTTTTCATTTTTGATACCGCTTTCGGCTTTCAGCTTCTCTATGTCCGACTCGGTTTCCAACACACGAGACTGCAGATTATCGACACGCTCCTTCAGCCAGCTGGCCACCCGCTCGAGCGCTTGTTGCCGCGCTTCCCGCTGGCTTGCCAAATAGTCCTTCGCGATCGTCGCGGTCAGGTGCTGGGCCTCGATCGGCCTCTGCGCTGTGACAGAAACAGATATGATATAGGAGTCTTGCGAAACCTGAAGTTTGTCAATCAATGCATCTGCTGCCTTATCCAGCGCTTCAGCCTTCTGTTCCGCTGTGCCGCCGATGGTTCCGTCACTGTTGTTATGGGGGCCCCGGGCCAGCGCTGGAATACCAAGCCAATTCGCCAAATCCGCGAGTCGACTGTGGGTTTGGAACTCCGGATCCTTGTCGAGGCCGAGCTCGCCGGCGACGCGTAACGCGACGGATTTCGATTTCAGGATGCTAATTTCGGTGTTCATCGCCTCGTCGCCGATGGCGTCTACGAACGGAGAGATGGGCTTCTGTATCGCCGCGTCGATTTGTTGTTGCGGATCATAGACGAGTATCTCAACCGTTGACTTATAGCGCGACGGCATGAGTTTCAGCACGCCGTATGTTGCAATCAACGAGCACAACGTAATGACGGTAATCAGCTTCCAACGGCGTAGTGCAGCCTTGGCAATAGCCAACAGGTCGACCGACGCAGCCTGGGCGTCCAACGTGTTGTCTTCAATGTGCTCGACTGGCTCATTGGGAACTTGGTGCTGCAATTATTACTCCCCTTTGCAGGCACTACTTGACGTTTTGGATAACCACAACCCCGCTGATCACTGCTCAAAACCTGAAAGACCGGCAGCGCAACAGCGGACGCGCTACGGCTTCGCCGCCGCGGCCCCCGCCAAGCCTGGAGCCGTGATCGCGCCGATCGTCGCGAAGAACTTTTGCACTTGGGTCAGCGATGCATTGGCAACGTAGATGAGATCGTCATTTTTGAGGGGAAAGCGGTCCGCCAGAAAATAGCTATCGACCTGCCGCAGATTGAGGTGGTACAGTACTGGTGTCTCCCCCGCCGGTTGATTCGCAAGGTGAGGAATCCCAAGCGCGTTGACCACCGCCGGAGACTCGAATCGGAACAAAAACACCCCTTCCGGATCGGCGCGCAGATCAAGGAGCCCACCCGCTTTGGCAATGGCCTGCGCCAGGTCGAGTCGGGGGGCGCCGAATGGCACCTGACTGTTGGTGGAGGTCGCTCCGAAGACCAAGAACGTTTTCGGTGTCCGCTCTATCGAGATAACGTCTCCCGGCCAGACGTAAATATTGTCCTGCGGGTCCGATACCACGGTCGTCATTGGAATTGTCGCTGTCCGCCCGTGGCGGGACATCAGAATTGAGGTGTCATAGTCCGGTGACTTGGTCCCGCCGGCAGTGGCAATAACGTCCAATAAGCGATCACCGCCCATCGAGAGTGGAACCCGCCGTCCAGTCATGTCCTCGCCGGAAACCGTGACGGAATTGGCTACAGTCCTTGTAACGGTGACGATCGCCTGGGGTTGGACAACCTGTTCCGCCAGGCGCTGCTCGATCGTGTTCTGGACCTGAAGTGGCGTGCGACCGGCCACGCGAAGACGTCCAGCGTATGGGACGCTGATTGCTCCATCAGCAGCCACTACCTGATCCGGGATGACCACTTCCTGTCCTACCGGGTTTAGCGGGTTAGGATTTGTACCAGCGGCAACCCTCGGCGTGAGGAACGCTGGCCCGTTGCCTGCCTGCCAGACCGAGACCGCAATCGTATCACCAATGGCTATGGTCGGGCTTGGCGGCTTACCATCGAGTTCGAGCCCGTCGAGCCGGCCTGTCCTGGGTTGCGATGCCAGCACCGAAATCACCCGGGGGTCGATCTCGACCATATCGAAGCGTCGCGATTCCTTTTCAGCCTGCTCCACAACCCCGGACTTGGTCGGGCCAGCGGTCGGAAGGCCTGAGCAGCCGACTAGACAAGTCGCGGCGACACAACAAGCAAAGGCAGTAGATTTCATGCCCAAAAACGAGTTCAATGAATCGGTCCCATTTCCTATCGGTAGTACCTGTCCCACAGGGGGCAACCTAACTGGCCATCCCTTGCTAAAAATTCCTGGTCGACGGGGCGGCCACCCGAGAGCAATTCAAGCGCGACAGCAATCACCGGCTGATTTGCCGCCGCTCCGCCTTCGATGCTATCTGCCGGCTATCGCGACCGGGGGCGCCAAGAGGCCGATTGCAAGTCTGCAAGTTGACTCGGCTGCCGCGATGCGTGGCATTCCTCAGTAAGCATCTGCGTCGAATAATA
>Ga0123356_10002318_pt1 | contig 20450 bp, 16 predicted proteins | sample TergutEmb28metaG_2_FD_92546 | JGI IMG/M metagenome (GOLD analysis project Ga0123356, IMG submission 92546) | Embiratermes neotenicus P3 segment gut microbial communities from Petit-Saut dam, French Guiana - Emb289 P3 | ecosystem: Host-associated > Arthropoda: Insects > Digestive system > Gut ... | reverse complement strand
CTGCCTTGATGCTCAACTGGGATCCGGGCAACGCGGCTGCCAGCGGCGAGATTCCTTATCCCGACGGCTACAATCTGCTGCCCAAGGAACGGATCGGACATTGCCACTGCAAAGACACGGTGAAAAAAGGGAAGGGATTTGACTGGGCGCCCATGGGGGGAGGCTTGATCAATTGGGCCAGCCAGTTCAAAGCCCTCAAGCGCGACGGATATCACTTTGCCGTGAGTCTTGAAACTCACTGGAGCGGTGGGGGCACACCAGAAGAGTCCTCTCGCAAGAGTTGGGCCGGAATGAAGCAATTGTTGCACGGCGCCGACGCCCTGTAGTCGCCCCACGCCGGACCATGGAACTGCGAACACGAGCACGGAAAGATTGTCAGCTTTTAAGTACTCGACGCAGAGCCGAAGATTCACAGGGAGGAAGGCGAGCAGCAAATCAAACTACGGGTATTGGCAAGCTCTGCATCACGACAAACGCGTCAATGACCGGGGAAAGACAACTGTCAATCTTGGCAGTAGTTCAAAGCGGCGGCAGAAGGATAGTCTTGTCCCTATGGGGGCGTATCGAGTTCAGGGAGATACGCGATGAAACGTGCATATGTACTTGCCTCCATGCTCTTGTTATCGGTAGTCAGCTTCGCCCAGCAAAATCCGCCGGACAGGCCAGCGAATCCGAACGATCAAACCTACACTCGCCCTGTAGAGAGAGGGACGGATTGGGGACCCTGGGGTTTGCTGGGTCTCCTCGGATTGGCCGGCCTGCTGGGACGCAGGCGAGACACGACACGCATTGACACCCGTTACACACGAGACGACCGCACCTACGACCAACAACGTAACCGCGCCGCGTGATCGAAGTAAAAAAGGGCGAGGAGCCATCACTCTCCCCGCCCTGTTTATATCCAAACCGACTATTGTAAAGCAGTGGGAGAATTTGCTGACCTTTCTTCGTCGACGGTCGTCGACAGTCCCTGCGCTTGCCTTCTCCACCATATTTGACCCTCCAGCTATGATGGAACCTCGATGATCGGTGCCGTCGATATCGGTGGAACCAAGATTGCAGTCGGAATTGTGGATGACGTCGGAAAGGTGCTTTCCCGTACGCAGGCGCCTACGGATCCCAGCAATTACACGGCAGGAATTGATTCGATTAGCGACATGCTGCGCCAGACGTCGAGCCAGGCTGGTGTCGAACTGACGGGCATCGGCATAGGATCGACCGGCCCCGTGGATCCCCTTCGCGGCGAGCTCGGCGATGTTGATTTTCTTCCGGGGTGGCGAGGGCAAGCTCCGGTCAGGGACTTGGAAGGTATTTTCGGGGTTCGAGCTGCGCTCGAAAACGATGGCGACGCAGCCGCTCTGGCTGAGGCCGGATGGGGCGCAGGAAAAAATCGGGCGCGACTCATCTACATCACGGTGGGCACCGGAATTGGCGGTGGCATCATTCTCGACGGCAGGCTGTACCGCGGAGTCGATGGCGCGCATCCCGAAGTCGGCCATCAAGTGATTGATCCGTCGGGGCCACAGTGTTCATGCGGCTTTCGCGGATGCTGGGAAGCGCTTGCGGCCGGTCCCGCCATGGTGGCTTGGATGGAGAGTCACGCCCCAGCCGACTATCCGCACTGGCCAGACATGACCGCGAAGCGAATCTGCGAACTGGCGCAACAGGGGGATGCCCTGGCCCGGCAGGCTGTCGAACACGAGGGCTTCTATCTGGGCCTCGGGCTGGCCAATCTGATCAACCTCTTTACTCCGGATGCCCTCGTACTCAGCGGCAGTGTCATGCAAAGTGCACCTTTGTTTCTGGATCGCATCCGGGATGTGATTCGCCGCGGCTGCCGCTTTGTTCCGGCCGAGAAGACGGAGTTGACCCTGGCTTCGTTGGGGGATGACACCAATCTGATCGGGGCCGCGCGCGTGTGGCACTATCGTTTCAGCGGCGCAGCCAGGGGCGAAGGAGGCGCATGAAAGAACTGAGCGAGAAACTGCTTTTGGTGGTCGATGCGGCCGAGGTGCGGCTGCGCCAAATCAGCGCCGCAGAGTGCTCCAAGCCCATTCTCCATGGCGGGTGGTCCCGCAAGCAGGTGATGGGGCATCTGATCGATTCGGCTTCGAACAACCACCAACGTCTGGTGCGCGCCGCCTTGCAGACGTCTCTGGATTTCCCGCGCTACGACACAGACGGAAATGTGCGAGTCGAGGCGCCCGAGGAAGCGGATTGGACACTGCTGATTTCCTTGTGGGCTGCTTGTAACAGATATCTCGCCCACATGATTCGACGCCTGCCGGCTTCCAAGCTCGAGACCATTTGTCGTATCGGCGATGGCGAGCCCAGGACTCTCAGCTTTGTGGCAGCGGATTACGTGGAGCACCTTCTGCATCATCTCCGCCAAATCGGCGTTGCGGATGCGGCATAGAGTAGACTTGCATAGACTTGCGAGCGCACTCTTCCAGTTTTCCCTCCCGATCTGTTACTGTTTCCGGTTCGCTTTTTCTCGGTCGAGGCGGATCGACAGGATCTGCTCGACCGCCAGGCAAAGGACGAGAGCAGCGTGATCGTCGGAGTTCCGAAAGAAAGTTATCCCGGAGAGCGTCGGGTCGCCCTCGTTCCCGTGGTCATTCCCAATCTCACCAAGGCAGGACTTGAGATCGTGGTCGAGTCGGGAGCCGGCGAGCCGGCCGGCTATCCGGACGCGGCCTACGAGGAAAAAGGCGCGAAGATTCTTCCCGACCGCGCGGCCGTATTCAGCGCAGCCGAAATCGTCGTGCAGGTGCTCTGTTACGGATCGAACGACGTGACGGGCAAGGCAGATCTCGCGCTCTACCAACCCGGCCATGTGCTCATCGGATTCCTCCGGCCGTTCGGTTCGGCGGAAGTCGTCGAGCAGATCGCGCACGCCGGGGTGACAGCGTTTTCGGTGGAGCTGATGCCCCGCACCACGCGCGCCCAGAGCATGGATGCTTTGTCTTCGATGGCCACGGTGTGCGGGTATAAAGCTGTTCTACTCGCTGCCGAAACTTCGCCGCGTATCTTTCCCATGATGACCACCGCCGCTGGCACGATCACGCCAGCCCGCGTGTTCGTCATCGGCGCCGGCGTGGCCGGACTGCAAGCCATTTCCACCGCCCGTCGCCTCGGTGCCGTGGCCTCTGCCTACGATATGCGCCCTGCCGCCAAAGAGCAGGTGCAGAGTCTGGGCGGTCGTTTCATCGAACTTCCCATCGCCGCCGAAAACGCGCAAGACGCCCGCGGCTACGGAACGGCGCAAGACGAAAGTTTCTATGCCCGGCAGCGTGAATTGCTGACTCGGGTTGTGGCGGAGAGCGACATCGTGATCACGGCTGCCGTGATACCGGGCAAGAAACCGCCGGTGCTGATCACGGCAGAAATGGTGATGGGGATGGCGCCGGGATCCGTGATCGTCGACCTGGCAGCCGAGCGCGGCGGCAACTGCGAACTCACCCATACCGGAGAAACGGTGAAGGAGCACAATGTCACCATCATCGGGGCGATCAACCTGGCGAGCAGCGTGCCCTATCATGCCAGCCAAATGTACGCGCGCAATCTCATGACCTATCTGACGTACATGGTGAAAGAGGGCAAACTGCAAATGGACCTCCAGGATGAGATCGTGCGGGAGACACTGATCACCCATGGCGGTGAGATCGTAAACCCGCGCGTCCGGGAATTCTTCAAGCTGCCGGCTCTTGCGGCGAGCGAGTGAGCACATCCGTGTTACCGCGACGGTGTTTGCGCCGGGAGTGACCCCCGGCCAACGGTGGAGCGAAAGCAAAGGAGCAAACATGCCAGCGGATTTCATTTCGAACCTTTATGTCTTCATCCTGGCGGGATTTGTCGGCTTTGAGTTGATCAAGCGCGTTTCGCCGTTGCTCCACACCCCGCTCATGTCGCTCACCAACGCGCTCGACGCGATCGTAGTGGTGGCGGCCATCATCATCGCGGGACGGCACCAGACCCGGCTGACGACAGTGCTGGGTGCGATTGCGGTGGCGGCGTCGTTCAGCAACATGGTGGGCGGATTCATCATCACCGACCGCATGCTGCGCATGTTCAAGTCCCGCGGATCGAAACAATCATGAACGTGATCGCGCTTCAGCAATATCTCGATTTTGCCTACATTGCCGCGGTCGTTCTCTTCATTCTTTCGCTGAAGTTCCTGAGTTCGCCGGCGAGTGCGCACTGGGGTGTTCTTGCCGGCGAGATCGGCGCAACCCTGGCGGTGGTCGCCACTCTTTTCAATCCTGAAGTCGTCGAGTACCGGTGGATCCTGATCGCACTGCTCATCGGCGCCGGAGTCGGTATCCCTCTCGGCATGGTTCACATGACGGCCGTTCCACAACGAACGGCGTTGAGCCACGCTTTTGGGGCGCTGTCGGCAGCGCTGATCGGTATTGGCGAGTATTATGTCGGTACCGCCAGGGTCACGCGCTTTGAAATGGGTGAGATCGCCCTAGAAGTCATCATCGGTTCACTCACTTTCACCGGCAGTTTGATCGCCGCCGGAAAGCTGCAGGAGATACTGCCGCAACGTCCCATTGTGTACCGTGGCCAGAATTTCGTCAGTCTTTCGGTGCTGGGAGCCGCCCTGGGACTTGCGGTAGCGCTGGTCGTCAATCCCACGCATGCCGTGCTGTTTCCCATCATGGTGATTGTGGCGCTGATTTTTGGGGTGCTGCTCGTGACTCCCATCGGCGGCGCAGACATGCCCACGGTGATCTCCCTGCTGAATTCCTACGCCGGTTTTTCCGCAGCACTGCTGGGTTTTGTGCTGAACAGCAAAGTCCTGGTCGTGGCCGGGGCGCTCGATGGATCGTCGGGCTTCGTCCTGTCGGTGATCATGTGCAAAGCCATGAACCGCTCGTTCACCAACGTGATGTTCGGAGCGTTCGGCCAGGTGCAAGCGTCCACGGCCGGAGCCAAAGAAGAGCGCGTCGTGCGCAGCGCCAACCCGGAAGAAGCCGCCGCGATTCTTTCGGCCGCGAGTAAGGTGGTCATTGTCCCCGGCTATGGCATGGCCGTCGCCCAGGCGCAGCACAAGGTGCGGGAGTTGTATGACGTGCTGACCAAGAAGGGAGTCGATGTCCGCTTCGCCATCCACCCGGTTGCCGGACGCATGCCCGGCCATATGAACGTGTTGCTGGCCGAAGCCGATATCCCCTACGACCGCCTGGTTGAAATGGAGGAGATCAACGGCGATTTCCCGCAGACCGATGTTGCGTTGATCATCGGCGCCAACGACGTCACCAACCCGGCCGCGCGCACCGACCAATCAAGCCCGATCTTCGGTATGCCGATTCTCGATGTCGACAAGGCCCACACCGTCATGGTGATCAAGCGCAGCATGAATCCGGGATTCGCAGGCATCGACAACCCGCTGTACTACCTGAATCAGACCCTTATGCTGTTTGGCGATGCCAAGCAGTTCGTCGGCAGCATCGTGCGCGAGCTGGGCGGTGGACATTAACATGAACCGGTCGTTGGTTTCGCCAGAGTGCTTAAAGTAACAGAGATATGAAAACCGCTAGGCTCGCTCAAACCGGGCGATCAACGCGAAAATAGGACGATATTCATCGCACAACTATGAGAACCCGAATTGCATTGGCTGCAATCATCTCGCTCTCCCTCCATGCTGGCGCTCAAACTCCGCAACTCAACCTCATGCCCATGCCGTCCAGCCTTCAGCCCGGCTCCGGCCAGCTTCGGATCACGCAGTCGTTCGCGGTGGCCACGCCGGGAGCGCATGATGCTGCGCTCGACAGCGGGGTGCAGCGCTTTGTCGCACAGCTTTCCCGGCAAACCGGGATTCGGTTTCGCCCCCAGCCGGGCGCGACTCCCACCCTCCAGGTTCACGCCGACCGCGGTCTTGAACCAGTGCAAAAACTCGATGAGGACGAGTCCTATCAACTGACGGTCTCGGATTCGGGTGCTCAGCTCACCGCGCCCACCACGCTCGGTGTTCTGCACGGTTTACAGACGTTTCTGCAACTCGTCACCATCACACCGAACGGGTTGGCCGCTCCCGCCGTGACCATCAAGGATCAACCCCGTTTTCCATGGCGCGGATTGCTCATCGACGTCAGCCGCCACTTCATCCCGCTCGATGTGTTGAAACGAAATATCGACGGCATGGCCGCGGTCAAGATGAATGTTTTCCACTGGCATCTTTCCGACGATCAGGGATTTCGCGCCGAGAGCAAGAGGTTTCCCAAGCTGACGGGCATGGGCTCGGACGGCCAGTTCTACACGCAAACCGAGATTCGTGACTTCATCGCCTATGCGCACGATCGCGGCATTCGCGTCGTCCCCGAATTCGACATGCCCGGCCATACCCGCTCCTGGTTCTTGGGGTATCCGGAATTCGCGAGCGGTCCCGGTCCCTACACGCTCGAAGGCGGTGGGATCGATCCAATCATCGATCCCACGCGGGAACAGACGTACAAGTCGATCGAGAAGTTCATCCAAGAGATGTCGAAACTTTTTCCCGACGCCTATTTCCATATCGGCGGGGACGAGGTCGACGGCAAGCAGTGGGATGCCAATCCCAAGATTCAAGAGTTCATGCATGCCCACGGCATGAAGAACAATCAGGACCTGCAGGCCTACTTCAACCAGCGCCTCGAAAAAATTCTTACCAAGAATCACAAGATCATGGTCGGCTGGGATGAGATTCTGCATCCTGATTTGCCCAAGACCATCGTGATCCAATCCTGGCGCGGGCAGGAATCGCTGGCCGTGGCGGCCCAGCAAGGCTACCGAGGGTTGCTTTCTTATGGCTACTATCTCGATCTGATGTGGCCCGCTGCCCGCCACTACGCCGTCGACCCGATCAGCGGGGCGGCGGCAGCGCTTACACCCGAGCAAAAGAAACTGATCCTCGGGGGCGAATCCTGCCAGTGGGCGGAGTGGGTGACGCCAGAGAATATTGATTCCCGCATCTGGCCGCGGAACGCTGCCATCGCTGAACGGCTCTGGTCGCCTCAGGAGGTCACCGACGTGGCTTCGATGTATGCGCGGCTCAATGTCGTCAGCCGTGATCTGGAGTGGCTGGGCCTGACGCATCGCTCGGCACGCGAGGGCATGCTCTACCGCATGGCCGGGGCTAACGACATCACAGCACTGCGAGTTCTCGCCGACGTGGTCGAACCGGTCAAGGACTACAACCGCTGGAGGGGCAAGGGTCCCATCGATTTCCACGCTCCGCTGACCCGCATGATTGACGCGGTGCATCCCGAGAGCGATACCGCGCGTCATTTCAGCGATCTGGTGCAGGCGTTTGCCCAGAGCGGTTACAAAGATCAGGCCGCCGAAGCTCAACTGCGAAAATGCCTTACTCTGTGGCGCGACAACGATGTCAAGCTGCGGCCGCTGCTCGAACAGTCGGCTCTGCTCGAGGAATTAGTTCCGCTATCCGAGAATCTGTCGACGGTGGCCGCTGCCGGGTTACAGGCGCTCGACTATCTCGACAAATCTCAGACCGCGCCCGACTCGTGGAAGACACAGCAACTTGCCCTGATTGAGCAGGCAAAAGGGCGCACCGCCGACCTTCTGCTCATGGTGGCCGCGCCGGTGGGGCAGCTTGTCGAAGCCAGCGCCGGACAGGCGGCACACAACTGAATTAGCGCGCCGCCGGTCACAGACATCCTTGCCGTCTCGGATATAATTCGCGTCGGTTTGTGGACCTGTTTCTCCACGATGAGAAAGCCCCCACAGGAGCTCCATGAAAGCGAAGACGAAGCTGTGCTCCGTCCTGGTCCTGGTTCTCGTCTTTTCCGCATCTTTCCTTGCCCAATCCTCTGACGCGGCCAAGCAAAAAGTCGGCGCCATCGTTAGGCAGATGACGCTGGAGGAAAAGATCGACTACATCGGCGGCACCGGGTTCGCCATTCGAGCCGTGCCGCGCCTTGATCTGCCGGCCTTCGAAATGTCCGACGGCCCCATCGGCGTGCGTTCCAATGGCGGGTTTCCGTCAACGGTTTATGCCGCCGGCATCGGGCTGGCCGCAACCTGGAATCCTGAGCTGGCCGGGCGTGTCGGCGCCGGAATTGGCAAAGACGCCCGCGCCCGGGGCATCCACTACATGCTCGGGCCGGGCGTAAATATCTATCGCCAGCCCGTGAACGGACGCAATTTCGAGTACTTCGGAGAAGATCCGTTCCTCAGTTCGACGATCGCGGTGGGATACATCCGGGGCATGCAGACCCAGGGCGTCAGCGCGACCATCAAACACTTCCTCGGGAACAATTCGGAGTTTCTGCGCCATGATTCCGATTCAGTGATCGACGAGCGCACGCTGCGCGAGATCTATCTACCGACGTTTGAGGCTGCCGTGAAGCGCGCCCACGTCGGCGCCATCATGGATTCCTACAACCTCACCAACGGCCAGCACATGACGCAGAACGGTTACTTCAACATCGACGTCGCCCGCAAAGACTGGGCCTTCAACGGCGTAATGATGTCGGACTGGGTTGCCACCTATGACGGCGTGGCGGCCGCGAACGGCGGCCTCGATCTGGAAATGCCGAACGGCGCGTTCATGAATCAGAAGAACCTCGTCCCGGCGATCAAGGAAGGCCGTGTGAAGGAATCAACCATCGACGAGAAGATTACCCACATTCTGGAAACAGCTGCGCGTTTCGGCTGGCTCGATCATAAGCAGACCGATCTGTCGCTCTCGAAGTACAGCGAACCGAACCATCAACTCGCCCTCGATGCCGCCCGTGAGAGCATCGTTCTTCTTAAGAATGACGCCAAGCTTCTGCCGCTCGACAAGAATGCGACCAAGTCTATGCTTGTGGTCGGGCCGAATGCTTATCCCGCGGTTCCGGTGGGCGGCGGCAGCGCCCACGCCGCTGCTTTCGCTCCGGTCAGCATCCTGGAAGGGATCGGCGACTATCTCGGCGCTTCAAGCACGGTTTACTACGAGAGAGGCATTCCGGCGCTAACTGATATTGCCCGCACCACTGAATTTCAGACTGCTCCTCACAACGGGCAGCACGGCATTACCGTCGAGCTTTTTGCCAATCGTGACCTCTCGGGCCCTCCCAAATCCACCAGCGTGCTGAATCACATCAACGTCACGGGCACGAGTCGAGAGAGTTTTGATTCCCAACAGGCGCTGGCTCTGTTGGCCTCGGGAAGAAGAGCCGAGTCTTCCCGCCGCTGGACCGGATATTACATGGCGGCCCAAGACGGTACGTACGAGATCGCCGTACAAGGCAGCGGCGAAAGCGGAGGCCATCGCCTCTATGTTGACGACAAGCTCCTGATCGACAACTGGAAGATTGCCCGCGCGCTCCAGCCGCACGTCACCCTCGAACTCAGCGCCGGTCCCCACAAAGTTGTCGTTGAGGACTATCAGAATTCCGCAGTTGGCGGCCGGTTGCGCGTCGGGATCATCGAGCAACGCAAGCTGGTGAGCGACCTTGCCAAGAGTCTGGCGGCCAAGGCAGATGTCGTGGTAGTGGCAGCGGGATTCGATGGCGATAGCGAATCGGAGGGCTCGGACCGCACCTTTGATCTACCCATCGGCGAGGAAGAGCTGATTCGCGAAATCTCCGCGGCCAATCCCAAGACGGTGGTTGCGGTTACTTCCGGCGGAAACGTCGATCCCGGTAACTGGCTCGACCATATTCCTGCCTATCTCGAAATGTGGTACCCGGGTGAGGCCGGAGGCACGGCCCTCGCCGAGATTCTGTTTGGCGCCGTGAATCCTTCGGGACATCTGCCCGCTACGTTCGAGCGCCGCCGCGAGGATAACCCGACAGCCAACACCTACTATCCGCAAGGTGACAGTATCCGCGTCGAATACAAAGAAGGCGTGTTCGTCGGCTATCGGGGCTACGAACACAACGGCGTGAAGCCACTGTTCCCATTCGGCTACGGCCTTTCCTATACCACGTTCAAGTACTCCGACCTTGTTGTCGCCCCCGCGCAGGCCTCGCAGACAGGCTCCCTATTCACCGTTTCCTTCGATCTGACCAACACCGGAGACCGCGCCGGGGCCGACGTCGCCGAGCTCTACGTGGCCGATGACCACTCCCAAGTTCCACGCCCGGCAAAAGAGTTGAAGGGTTTTGCCAAAGTCTCTCTGTGGCCTGGCCAGACCAAGCGTGTCGCCATCGATCTGGATGCTCGCGCCTTTGCTTACTATGACGTCGCAGCCAAGCAGTGGCACATCACGCCGGGAACTTTCGGCATCCTTGTGGGACGCTCATCGGATGAAATCGGATTGAAGGGCTCAGTTACTGTGACCGACGCCGTCGCAAAAAGCCAAAATGTAACGCGGTAGCAATCATTGCGCTCAACTATCTCGGGATATCGGTTGATTACATTCCGTGCCGGCGGGCAAAGGGAGTCTTCTCTGTCGGAAATTTCGAGAACCTGGTCGACCGGATCGGTAAGCGGGCCGCGGTGTTCGAGGAGGCGGCGGTTCGCTGGGCAGCCAACGGAACCGGCGACGCCAGAAGAAAGGTAGTGGTCAACCTGCGGGACACGATGATTGCCGGTATCGTGTTGGCCCACCATGCCAGCCTCGCCACTGGTAAGGTTGCCACCTAGACGACATATCAGCGCCGTCGTCAATCCCTGGATGGTCTCAGGCAGCCTCCGTGATATTCTATTTACTCCAGCTGCGCACCGTCTTGGCGGTATTTCCCCGCAGTTCCTGAGAAATTCTGAATCAGAACAGACAGAGAAGCCAGAACCATGCTTTCAGTCAGCAACGTGTCCATGCGCTACGGCGCAAAAATATTGTTCGAAGACGTTTCCACGGCGTTCACACCGGGGCGGCGCTATGGCCTCACCGGGCCCAACGGCGCCGGCAAGTCCACCTTCATGAAGCTGCTCAGCGGTGAACTCGACCCCCAGAAGGGCACCGTGGTTCGCCCCCGCAAGCTGGGAGTGTTGAGCCAGGACCAGTTTGCCTTCGACGCATACGCCGTGCTCGACACCGTCATCATGGGCAACAAGCGGCTGTGGGCTGCCATGCAGGAGCGCGATGCCATCTACGCCAAGCACGACATGACCGATGAAGACGGCATGAAGCTTGGCGAACTCGAGGGGATTGTTGGCGAAGAAGACGGATACTCCGCCGAGAGCGACGCCGCGATTCTGTTACTAGGCCTCGACATTCCGGAACCGTTGCATACGCGCAAGATGAGCGAGCTGCAGGGCGGACAGAAAGTCCGCGTCCTGCTGGCCCAGGCTCTGTTCGGCCATCCCCAGGCTCTGCTGCTCGACGAGCCCACGAACCACCTCGACCTGGATTCGATTCACTGGCTGCAGAATTTCCTGACCGCCTATGATGGCATCGTCATCACGATCTCGCACGACCGCCACTTCCTCAACAGCATCTGCACCCACATCGCTGACATCGACTACGAAACCATCATCACCTACACCGGCGCCTATGACGACATGGTCGTGGCCAAGACGCAGGTGCGGTCGCAGATTGAAGCCCAGAACGCGCAGCGCGAAAAGAAGATCGCACAGTTGAATGAGTTCATCGCCCGATTTGCCGCCGGTACGCGGTCGAGCCAGGTGCAATCACGGCGCAAGGAAGTCGAGCGTTTGCAAGTCACCGAACTTGCGAAATCGAATATCCAACGCCCGTTCATCAAGTTCGAGCAGAAGCGCCCGTCGGGCAGGCACTTGCTCGAAATCGAGCACCTCGGAAAAGCGTACGGCGAGAATCGGGTGATTCGCGATTTCACCGCCAGCATCAGCCGCGGCGAGAAAATTGCCCTCATGGGACGCAACGGAGCAGGGAAGACCACGCTGCTCAATGCGCTGCTCGCAAACTCTCCGACGACTCCGGAATCCGAATTGCGCAAGACCAGCGGCTACGATGGCCCTTTCGTCGACCATGGCAAAGTCATCTGGGGACACGAAGCCTCGGTCGGGTACTTCGCGCAGGACCATCGCAGCCTGATCGAAGATGGCACGACCGCCATCGAATGGCTGCATCAGTGGGATCCATCCGCGGTGACGGAGGAGCTCCGTGGAATCCTCGGCCAGATGCTGTTTGCCCGCGAGGAAGCCACCAAGTCAACCAACGTTCTCTCCGGCGGCGAAGCAGCCCGCTTGCTCTTTTCGAAACTCATGCTTCAGAAGCCAAACGTCCTCGTCCTCGACGAGCCCACCAACCACCTCGATCTCGAATCCATCAATGCGCTGAACATCGCGCTACAGCGCTATCCGGGAACGGTGTTCCTCGTGACTCACGACCACGATCTCATCGACGAGGTCGCGTCCCGCATCTGGTACTTCGAGAGCGACCACCAGATCGTCGACTTCAAAGGCACATACGAGGAGTATCAGGCTGCGACGGTTGCGGTGTAGAGATTAGTCCTGGGCACGGCGCCTTGGCCAAGACTTGCCAGTCGACTCGCTTCCCCCATGGCGAAATGCAGGCGCTAACTGCCAGATGCGGTCTTTTGCACCATTTTCGCTGCATGTAAATCAACCAGGTTCTCCACAGGTTTTCAACTCCTCAGGTGTTGCGCGAGAAGGGTAAAGTTGAAGATAATGTGGCGGGCGACCTTGCGCAGTCAGAGGCAAGCGAGATTTAGCGCAGCAGCAGGACCGTGTACAGCAGAACTGACTTACTGAGAATTCTCCACGTTACGCCGCGCCAGTTGGCCAACTGGGAGCGCAACGGGCTGGTCGTGTCTGCGGAGTCCTATTCCTTCTCCGATCTCCTAGAAATTAAGAAGATCCGCGACCTATGCGCGATGAGCGTGCGGCCCAACGTAATTCGCCAGTCGCTCGACGCCATGCGTAAGCAGGCTGCCGGCGTGGAAAAGCCGCTGCTCGAAGCCGGCGCGTGGTCGACCACCAAACACCGCGTGGCTTTCCGCCACGAAGGAAAGTTGCTTGAACCGATCGCGGGGCAGTTTTTGATGGATTTCTCGGAGCGGGAAAAGGTCGTCACCAGCGCGCCGGTCCCGCGGTCCGAACCCGCGCCGCGCGACAACGAAGTGACCTCCTGGTTTGCGCGTGGCATCGCGCTCGAAGAAGATCCGGCTACGCAAACAGAGGCGATCGCCGCTTATCACAAAGTGCTCGACCTGGCTCCGAAGCACGCCGCCGCCCACATTAATCTGGGTACCCTCCACTACAATCGCCAGGATTTCGGCCTGGCCGAGCGACACTACCGTCAGGCGATCGAGGCCGATTCCCGCTACGCCCTCGCTTATTTCGACTTGGGCAACGTTCTCGACGAGACTGGCCGCGTGCACGAGGCCGTGCAGACCTACAAGACGGCCTTGCAACTCGCTCCCACCTACGCCGACGCCCATTACAACCTCGCGCTGGCCTATGAAAAGCTGCGCGAGCCCCGCAAGGCCCTCAAGCACTGGGAAGCCTATGTCAAGCTCGATACCTCAGGCCCTTGGTCGGTTCACGCCCGCAGCCAGATCAGGCGAATCCTGCAGGCCGACTGTCTGAAACTGGTCTACAAACGCGGTTAAGCGCATCCCCTCTCCCCATCGAACAGTGCTACCATTATGGGTTTGCCGCAACTCACCCGCGAAGGTGCCGTTATGCCTGAAACGCTCCAAGCCGTTCCACCCGCGCCGCTGACCACTCTTACCGAAGACGAAATCCTCTTCCGCGACAATATCCGCCAGTTCGCCGACGAAAAAGTCCGCCCCCTGGTCAAGGAGATGGACGAAAAAGGCGTCTTCGAAAAAGCCCTCATCCACGACTTCTTCCAGCTCGGCCTGATGGGCATCGAAATCCCGGAGCAATATGGCGGCAGCGGCGCCAAGTTCTTCGAGGCGATTCTGGCAGTCGAAGAACTCTCCCGCGTCGATGCCTCCTCCGGTGTCGTGGTTGACGTGCAGAACACACTGGTCAACAACGCGCTTCTACGTTGGGGCACCGAAGAGCAGAAGAACCGCTACCTGCCACGTATGGCGAGTTCGGTGGTCGGTGCCTATGCCCTCAGCGAGGCCGGTTCCGGATCCGACGCCTTCGCCCTCCAGACCCGAGCCACCCTCAAAGGCTCCGAATACGTTCTGAACGGCCGCAAGCTCTGGATCACCAACGGCAAAGAAGCGGGCCTGTTCGTCCTGTTCGCCACGCTCGATCCCGGCGCCGGATACAAGGGCATCTCCGCATTCCTGATCGAGAAGGATTTCCCGGGCTTCACCGTGGGCACAAAGGAAGACAAACTGGGCATCCGCGCCTCATCGACCTGTGAGCTCATCCTCGAAGACTGCCATGTTCCCAAAGAAAACGTTCTGGGCGAGCCTCGGAAGGGCTATAAGATCGCGATCGAGACTCTGAACGAAGGCCGCATCGGCATCGGCGCACAGATGATCGGTCTGGCACGCGGTGCCTGGGAGTTCGCCTGCAAGTACGCCGTCGAGCGTAAACAGTTCGGTAAGCCCATCGCCGATTTTCAGGGAATCCAGTTCCAGATCGCACAGATGGCGACCGAGATCGAGGCTGCCCGCCTGATGGTCTACAACTGTGCGCGCATGAAGGACGCTGGCGTTCCCTTCGTCAAAGAGGCCGCCATGACCAAGCTGTTCGCCTCGCAAGTGGCAGAACGCGTAACCTCGCTGGCAATCGAAATCTACGGAGGCTATGGCTTCACTAAGGACTATCCGGTCGAGAAATACTGGCGCGACGCCAAGATCGGCAAGATCTACGAAGGCACCTCGAACATGCAGCTGGCGACGATTGCCAAGCTCGTGCTGGGCAAATAAAGGGGTGTCCAGCCGCAGGCATCTGCATCAACGGAACCTGACGCCGAGAGCCGAAGCCGGCTTCGCAGTTCAGCCATCCGCAGTTCAACCATCTCGGTCCCAGGAGCAAAATTCTGAGTGGGCGACGGGGCCGATCGATCCCTTTCCTGAGAAACTGACGGAGTTTACATAACCGCGAATTCTATGGAAGGCTGCCGCGCTCCCACAAGTAACCAGCGGCAAGCGCCGGTAACTTCGTTCTTCGTCATTGGTGTACCCGCACATGAGAACCCCACGGACATCGCCTCACGGGACCAATCTCGCTTGCTCATTATGTGCAGCGAGTTGCCACTTCATGCCCCGTTTGCCACCTCGGGCTTCTCCGCTAAGTGTTCTGATATCAATCTGGCGTGCCCAGATCACCCGTTGGTTCGCCGGGTGCATTCTCCCTCGTGCCGGCGCGCTGAGGCAAAAACCGGGGTGCACTGTGACGAATCTCTTTGGGAACGTTATTAAATCCACTGAAATCCAGGCAATTTCTGCGGCTGCTCCCGAGAAGAAACATGGTTGGTTGCCGCTGTTAACCGTGCTGTTTCTAATCTCCTATGGCCTGATGACCATGCTGATCGTGGTGCAAGACCGGACGATCGAATCGCAGCGCGCCTTGATTCGCGAACTATTCCGCGACAGCACGGAGTTGTCGGCTGCCAAGGTGAAGGCTCTGCAGGATGGGCGCACCCAGGCCGCTCGGTCTGCCGTGCCGCAAAAGCCGTTGTCCCAGAATCCGTCGATCCACGCTCCGTCTACCCCGGTGCCAACCCAGCCCCAGTCGTCCCAGGCAGCACCGCAACCGCGTGCCCAGATCCAGGTCAGGCCGAAATCCCGGTTGCAGGTTCCGTCCAAGCCGGCGTCCGATCTCGAGGACACTCTCCGGGCCCTGATCACGATCTAGCACACAGGAGATTCGAGCGTCGGGGAGAAGTTCTGAGGCATAAGCAGCAAGATTTAAGATAGGGGGACAATTCTGACCCTAGCCTTGTTGTTGAGCCTCCTGGTGGTCCAACTGGTGCTAAGTGGCCACGCCCTCTACTGCGACGGCCCGATGACAACCGCCCCCGCAGCCCAAAGGCAACCTCCAGAAGGTCGCCACCTTCTGCCTGCGACGGCAACCCGGTCGACCCGTTCAGGCACTAACATCCGACCGCCGGTCTCGATTGCCGGCATCTATATGCCCCAAACGTCGGTCGAATGAATGTAAACTCTAAGCCTGCTGCCGAAACTAGTAAAGAGGGAGCAAAGTGTCCGGCAACCCATCTCGCGCATCAAATATCTTTCCCAGTCGAACCAGTCTCGATTATCGGAGGGCGCGATGTCCATTCGACCTGTAAGACGTCTGATTAAATCCAAGCCCACTCTCGAAGGCGCCGGAGTCCATCTCCGCCGTGCCTTCGGCTTTGGCAGCACGGCCGAGTTCGACCCGTTCCTGCTGCTCGACGACTTCCGCAACGATGTCCCTGAAGACTATCTCGCCGGATTTCCTTGGCACCCGCATCGCGGCATCGAGACGATCACATACGTACTAGCGGGCACGGTCGAGCATGGCGACAGCATGGGCAACCACGGCGCGATCGCCGCCGGTGACGTGCAGTGGATGACTGCTGGCAGCGGCATCATCCACCAGGAAATGCCCAAAGGCGATACCACGGGCCGCATGCATGGCTTCCAGCTTTGGGCAAACCTTCCGTCCGCGCTGAAGATGACCGCGCCGCGCTACCAGGAAGTGAAAACCAAAGAAATTCCCGAAGTCACCGACGACGACGGTACCCACGTCCGCATCGTCTGCGGAAATTTCTGGGGCAAGTCGGGACCGGTCGTCGGCATCGCCGCAGATCCGATTTATCTCGATGTCTCGGTTCCGCCGCGCACCCGAAAGACACTCCCGGTCGAGACCACGCGTCACGCCTTTGCCTACGTCTTCGCCGGAGACGGCAAATTCTGCAACGCCTCGGAGCCGTTGGCCGTTCCGACAGAAAGCGTCGGATGGGCCGACACCAAGCCTCCCGCCGATGCCGAGAACCGCTCGCTGGTGGTTTTCGACCGCGGTGACGAAGTGGCGGTCCAAGCGGGAGAAGACGGCATCCGCTTCCTCCTGGTCTCAGGCAAGCCGCTGGAAGAGCCGGTAGCCTGGTACGGCCCCATCGTCATGAATACGCAACAGGAACTGCAGCAGGCCTTCCAGGAGTTGCAGCAAGGAACGTTCCTGAAAAAATAACTGATGGTTTCCGCCGAGCGGGGTCCGTCGTAATCGTGTGTCCAAAAGTCGTAACGGAGAAGCCGGCCAGAGGCCGGATCTCTCGAATACCGTGGAAGAGCGGCACCATCAAGGGCCGCGATCAGTCATCCGGAATGAACCCGGCTTTCCCCCCTGTGGTCGTTTGTTTATGCCCGAACTGCCCGAAGTAGAAACCATAGCCCGAGGCCTCGCCAAGAGCGTGACCGGGGACGTTGTCGAATCCGTCTGGCTCGGCCGCAAGAAGGAGCCGCTAAAATCCCGGGCATCAGAAATTGCCTCGGTCCTCGAACAAAGCCGCATCGCTTCGGTTCGCCGGATGGGAAAGCACATCGTCTTCGACCTCGATCGGCAAAAGAAGGAATCTCAATGGATCGTCCATCTCGGCATGACCGGACGACTCCAAGTCTGCAACCCGCAAACGGAAATCGCCAAGCACACCCACGCAATTCTCAAACTAGCTTCGGGCCGAGAACTACGCTTCGTCGATCCCCGCCGCTTCGGACGACTGAGCGTCGCGGCCTCCGCCGAATTCGACGTCACCGGCATCGAGCCGCTTGAAATCGACCGGCGGCGCTTCGTGGCACTCTTCCGCGGCCGCAAAACCCCCATTAAGAGCGCGTTGCTGAATCAGAAACTCCTCCGCGGAGTCGGCAACATCTACGCCGACGAATCCCTGTTTCGTGCAGGCATTCGTCCTCGCCGGCGCGCTGCCACCATCACCCGCGCTCAATTGGCAAAACTTCACGCCGCCGTGAAGGAAGTGCTGAAAGAAGCGATCGCCCTGGGTGGCTCCTCAGTCTCCGACTACCTGAACGCCGACGGCGAAGAAGGATTCTTCCAGCTCCAGCACCGTGTCTACGGCCGCGAGGGCGAACCCTGCCTGGTCTGCAAAACACCTATCAAGCGAGTAGTCATCGCTGGCCGCAGCAGCCACTACTGTCCTGAATGCCAACAATGAATGGTTGATGGGTCGTGCTGATCGATGGAAGGCGACAGACCCGCGAACGGCAAGGGTTTTCAATCATCAATCAACAATGCTTTTCTGTTACTCTCTTCCGTTATGCCCGACTTCGCCATCGCCGTCGATTTGGGCGGCACCAACCTGCGCATTGCGGCTGTGAGCACCGAAGGCCGGATGCTGGAAAAAATCGGTGTGAATACTAATGCCTCGGGCCCCGATCACGTCATCGACGAAATGTGTGACGCGATTCAGCGTCTTTCCAGCCGACATCACGGCAGTGGGTCCCGCATCGGCGCCGGCATCGGTATCCCCGGCATCATCGATCTCGACGCCGGAGTCGTTCGCACCTCGGCGAACTTGCCGGGATGGGAAGATTTTCCCGTTCGGGCCGAAATCGAGCGCCGCCTGGGCGCGCGTATTTACCTCGAGAATGACGCCAAGCTCGCTGCTCTCGGCGAACAGTGGCTCGGAGCCGCGCGCCTGGTCGACAACATGGGCATGATCACACTCGGCACCGGTATCGGCGGCGCGATCGTCCTCAACGGGAAAATATTTCACGGCATGAACGGCATGGCAGGGGAATTCGGACACATTACGGTCGAGCCCGAAGGCGTTCCCTGCGGATGCGGTAACCGGGGATGCGCGGAGCGCTACGCTTCTGCGACCGCTGTGTTGCGCATGGCGCGCGAAGCCATCGCGGCGGGTAATGCTCCCGAATTGGCCCAGGCAGCCAATGCTGAGGCCGAGTTCGGCGCCAAGTCGATTTATCAGCTGGCCATCGAGGGCGACAAACCTGCGCAACAAATCTTTGAGCACTTTGGGCGCGCTCTGGGAATCATGCTCGCCGACATCGTGAACGTCCTGAATCTCGAGATGTTCGTCATCGGCGGCGGCGTTTCCAGTGCCTGGGATGCCTTCGCTCCCCGGATGTTTCAAGAGCTCCGCGCTCGTTCAACGATCTACGCCGCAACCACACCGCAGGACGCGCCCACCGACGGGTCGGTTCCCGCGCGGCGCACTGGCAAACAAACAGTCATCGCGCGCGCCCAGCTCGGCAGCGATGCCGGCCTGTACGGCGGGGCCAGACTTCCGCAACTTTAACCGCGAGAAAACCGGAGAGTTTGGCTGGCGCGATTGGCTCTCTGTATGCCCTCCCGCGTCATCGTGCTCCACGCGCGGAGGCCGGGGGAGGAGCATGGCTCGTGACTCGTTCCACCGCATCCAGGAAAATCCGATTCTGCTCCGCCGTCCCAATGCTGACGCGGATCGAATGGGGAGCGCCCCATCCTGCTAGCGCGCGCACGCTGACGCCTTGGGCTCGCAGCTGCTCCGTGATCCTTGCGGCATCCCCGCCCAGATCGCAGTAAAGGAAATTCGCCCAGGTCGGCAGGACGCCGAATCCCAGCTCCGACAACCGTGCTCCGAGAATTTCGGCCTGCTCCGCATTGTTCGATACCGTGCGCGCGATATGTTCGAGATCGTCCATCGCCGCCAGCGCTGCAGTCTGCGCCATCGAGGAGACCGAAAACGTACTGCGCATGCGCGCGCAGTAAGCCAGCAATTCCGCTGGACCGAGCCCGTAACCCACGCGCAACCCTGCCAGCCCGTGCACTTTCGAGAAAGTCCGCAACACAACCACGCATGCGCCGTGCCGCAAGTAACTCAGCGACTTGGAATACTCAACCTGGCGCTGCTCCGCAAAATAATCCGCATACTCGTAGTAGGCTTCGTCGAGCACCACCACCACATGCCCGGGGACTTCCCCGAGGAATTGCTCCACCGCCGGCGGATCCACGATCGTGCCCGTCGGATTGTTGGGATTCGCGAGAAAAACAATCCGCGTGTCGTCATTGATCGCGCCCAGAATCGCGTGGAGATCAAAACCGTCCCCGCGCATCGGAGTCTCGACCAGCTGCGCGCCGGTCGCGTGTACGGCCATGCGGTACACAATGAAGGACCGTTCACTCGTCACGGCGTTCAGTCCGGGAGCCAGCAGCGTCTGGCAAAGCAGCGCGAGCAACCCGGTCGATCCCGCAGTCACCAGGACTTGCGCAGCCGGCACTTCGTGATACGTCGCCAGCTTCGACCGAAGCGGCGTCGAGTCGTCCTCTGGATAGCAGCTCGCCGACAGCACCGCAGAGTGCATCGCCTCCACCGCGTGCGGCGACGGTCCAAGCGGATTCTCGTTGGAATCGAGACTGATGATCTGAGGCGGGTTCTCTAGGAGAGCCGGTTTGGGCGGAAGGCTCGGCAGGTAGCTGCCCATGTCGCGCGCCGGCTTCGACAACAGATCAAAGAATCGGCTCATAGGGGTGCCCCACCGGTAGCCGGAAGTGGGCAATTTATTTCAAGCCAGCAGAGTTCTTGTCCCCGCCCTTGCTCGCCGATTTCAACCGCTCCACTTCCTTGAAGGTCAGCGGCCGAAATTCCCCCGGCGGAACATCGAGCGTCAGTGGCCCGTAGCGCACGCGCTTGATCTTCT